>Ga0123352_10001874_pt1 | contig 28615 bp, 9 predicted proteins | sample TergutLab28metaG_FD_89700 | JGI IMG/M metagenome (GOLD analysis project Ga0123352, IMG submission 89700) | Labiotermes labralis P1 segment gut microbial communities from Petit-Saut dam, French Guiana - Lab288 P1 | ecosystem: Host-associated > Arthropoda: Insects > Digestive system > Gut ... | reverse complement strand
GTTAATGCTGAGAATCCTGCGTTTGTCAGTGGACCAAGGACATTGTATGCTCACTGGATTGGAATAGTTTATAATGCTGTTTTATTTGGTGGTCAATATACCGGTGATAGTACTATAAGGGATACGATAGCACCTAGATTTGGAGATCATTTTTCATTGAATATTGATGTAGTTCCATATGATCTTGTTAATGGTCATTTATTTATGGGCTTCTACACTCAGCCGAATGGTCTTGGTGTGCGTATTATTGACGAAAGCGGAAATTCTATTGTTCCTTGGAATATCCCTATGGATACTGTGCTTTTTGCTTTCTTTGCTCCGGTGTTAAGTTTTACTGAGTATCTATATGATTGGATTATAATGGAGCATAGAATGAGAGTTGCGAGAAATGGGGCTAACAATTTTATTAATGATTTAACTACTTTGAGTATTCCTTCTTTTGTTAATGGGCGTAGAGTTGATTATTTGCTGCCTAACTCATTTGTGAACATTGTTTCTTTAAGGTATGTGAATGTTTCGGATACTGTAAGAGTTATGGCGACAAATTCTTTTGTAAACACTCCCGGTTTGAGAGAATTTAGGATAGTATATGTTCCTGGGCATCACGACCGTTATTTTGTTGACCATGAAGGAATGTTGATTGAAAGAGTGATTATTGAAGGTCAGGCGACAGGAGAGTATCTCATGGCGGTGGTGCCAAGCGGACTAGAAGGTCATCTTCAACTGCCTAATTTCATAACGGGAATCCGTTCTTTTGCGTTTGATGGTGCAGCAGGAATTACAAGTGTTTTCATTCCTGCGGCATTGGAGTTGATTGGAACTAACGCTTTTATGAATGCCAGAGCACTCAGAGAAGTCGAGATTGAGGCAGGGTCAGTTCTCAGGCGTATTGGACCAAATGCATTTAGAAATACACAATTGGAAAGTTTCTTTATTCCAAACACGGTTCGTGACAGCGATGGAATGCCGGGAATCGGATTCGCTGCGTTTATGAATACAGGCATGAATTCAATTGAGTTTGAACTTGGCGGAACGCATCCTTTAAGTATTCCGACAAACAGCCCAACATTCGGAAGTCAACAGCCGGCTGTGTTTATGGGGACTAATCTGACGAGTATTCATTTCCCCAACCGTGTCATAAGTATCGGAACACAAGCGTTTAGTGCACGACCAGGAAGTCTAGATGCTGCGAGGGGAGGAGGAACATTAACTGAAATTACTTTTGAACCTGGTGTGACGATGTTCCAGTTTCCCGGGGAAACTGAGGAAAGACCGATACCTTTGACAATCGGAACAGATGTCAACAATGAAAATATTAGTGTTTTCAGAGGGCATCCTTTCACTAGCATCACAATTCCTGCAAGAACAATAGAGATAGGACCAAATGCATTTAGGTCGCAGAATCAATTAACTGCTGTAAATTTTGAAACAGGCGGAACAGCAGACTTGATTATTGGACCTAACTCTTTCAATAGTACCGGACTTGCCAGCATAAGAATACCTGCCAGAGCAACGAGGATTGATAATGCGGCTTTTGGTGCTAATCCAACCCTTACTAACCTCACATTTGAAGCAGGAACCAGACCTTTAGAAATTGGTCTAAATGCATTTAGCGGAGCAAGATTTTCAGCGGTTGAGATTCCTAATCGTGCAACTGTCATCGGAAACAGTGCCTTTGCTTCAAATCCTAATTTAAATTCAGTAACTTTTGCTGTCGGCGGAACAAGCACAATAAACTTTGGAACATCTGTTTTTTCAGGCTCTTTGATGTCTGAAATCAAGCTTCCTCAGCGCACAGGAACTTTAGCGATTGGTGCTACTAATACTTTCACCGGAATGAACAATTTGGTTAATATTGTCATTGAAGACGGCAGTGAAAACTTCAGCAGTATAGAAGGTGTTCTTTTTAATGCGGACGGAACTGAACTGTTGCTTTTCCCTAGTGCAAGAACGGGAGCGTTTACAATTCCAGGCACAGTTCGCTATATCGGTGCCGGTTCTTTCCAAGGCAACAGAAACCTCACGCATATAACAATTTCTTATGGTGTGAGAGAAGTTCGCTTAAATGCTTTTAATAACACTTTCTTGCGAAATGTCACATTTGCTGCAGCACCTAGTGGGGTGACCCCTGCGGCAGAGTTGCATATTGGTCAAAATGCTTTTAGGAACAACTCATTCTTGGCAAGTGTTATTTTTGAAGAAAATAGTTTTGTCAGAACAATAGGTCAAGAGGCATTCCATTCCAGTATTGCGTTGACTTCTGTTATCTTGCCTGAAACTCTTGAAGATGTTTTTGAAGATGAGCAAAGGTCAAGGCTTGAAAGAAGAGATGGACCTGATGAGGAAGGATACTACTATGAAGACGAAGATGGTCAGTATCATATGTATCGAATTTATTATTATGTTTCTGTGCTTCGTCGAATTGGGGTGGGAGTTGGTGCGTTCCAAAACAACACAAGGCTTGCAAGCGTAGCCATTCGTTCAAGAATAGGCGGCGGTCCTCTTTCTATTGGGAACAATGCATTCTCTGGCAATCTTGCAATGACAAGATTTGAAATACCAAATCAACTTGCAGGGGTTAATCCCGCATCTTTCGGCACAGGTGCTGCGGCTGCCAGAATTGCTTATTTCAGTGTAGCGGCGGATAATCCGGTGCTGCAATCGGTTGACGGTGTTGTTTACAACAGAGCAACTCAAGAAGATGTTGATGCCGGACGCGCATATGCGGTCGGAGATGCAACTGAACTTCGCATTTTCCCATTTGCCAGAGAAGGTGTTTTCAACACGATGCCTGACACAGTCAGGATAATTCCTGCCAATGCTTTCAATCAGCATCACTTTGTAACAGAAATAGTAATTCCCGGAAGTGTGACTTTCATTGGAAATAATGCATTCAGGCAAAATCCTGTCACTGGGGCTAATCCTTCGAGCACTCAATTGGATGTCATCACTTTCCTGCCCGGAACAGCACCTCTCACAATAGGCAATAATGCGTTTGAAATGGTGAGAGCACCGCTTGAAATTCCGTCAAGAACTGTTTCTTTTGGAACTGCTGCGTTCCAAAGTGCCGGCGGTTTGGGAACAGTTATTCTTCCGAATGCGATAACAACACTGCCTGCCAATGTTTTCAGAGGCTCAAGTATTGAAAATCTTATTGTTCAACAAGGCTCACAACTTACTTCAATAGGCAACGATGCATTCAGAGCCACAAGGAGACTTAGCGGAGAAGCGAGGGAAGGTTTAGCGGCAGGGCGTTATACTCTTGACTTTTCATATGCAACTAATTTAACAACAATCGGAACACAAGTATTTGGATCTGGCGGAGGATTAACAGGTAACCTTGATGTGCCTTCGACTTTGAGTTCAATAATATTGCCGGAAAGTGTTGTGTCAATCGGCGCATGGACTTTCATGGGCACACCTTTGTCTAGCATAGAGTTTGGCAACAATACTGTTTTGACGGAATTTGCTAATAGTTTGTTTAATGGAACAAGTATTACTGCAGTGCCGCAACTAACAGGCATAACAAGAATAGGAGACAATACATTTGCAAACACTAACTTAATGAGAAATGTCTTGATTCCTGCAAGTGTCACAACGATAGGAACAGACGCTTTCTTAAGCACAGGCACACACGGGGCTCACTATATCAATTTTGCTTCGGGAAGTCAATTAAGAGTTTTGGGGCAGAATGCTTTTAGGAACACTCTTAGTGTCAGAGAAATCAACTTGCCGCAAGGTCTTGAGGAAATTCACAGGCATGCATTCACAAACTCGGGCTTACCTGTTCTTACTATCCCTAATACTGTAACAAGAATAGGGCACGGACTTGTAGATTGGGCTGAATTTGGCACTAATGCACACTCAGGTTCCATAATTAATGGTTCTGCTGTTAACACCGTGACATTTGCTCCGGGAGGAACGGCTCCTTTAAGGCTTTATGGGCGTGCCGGCGGTGTCAATTCACAAGAAGCCTTTGATAACTTAAATTTTAGAAATTGTGCATCGTTGGCAGGCACTCTTATGGATCATGGTGCTTTTAGCAGTGCTATGTCTTTGCAGACCGTCAACTTACCAAACAGATTGGAAATCATAGAAAGAGGTGTGTTTAGGCGTAATCCTGCTTTAGTAAATGTGAATTTTGAACCGGGTCAATCTATGCTTCACACAATTGCGAGAGAGGCGTTTGATAATGCGACCGTAACGCCTAATATCAGACCTGCGACAGCAGTGCTTAATATTACCATTCCGAACAGTGTTGAGTTTATCGGACAGCAGGCATTCAGAGGAATGAACATGACCAGTGATTCACTGTCGTTTGAATCGGGAGGAACTGCTCCGCTTCATATAGGCAGCGGGATTATCGGAGATATTGCCGATGATGTCTTTAGAAACAATAATATAGCACATATGACATTGCCTGCCAGACTTGCATTCTTCGGAAACGGAATATTCCGTGATAATAATCCGCTCATTTCCGGCACAGGGTCTGATGCTATTAATGGTATGACGGGAATCTACATTGATGCTACAGATAATGACGGAGTAAGAGAAGGGACTCATTATAAAACTGTCAATGGTGTTTTATTTTCTCTTGACGGTTCCCGATTGTTGATGTTCCCTAGTGCAAGAGAAGGAACTTTCAGGATTCCGAACACTGTGACGCTGCTGGCAGACACTGTCTTTATGAATTCACGCTTGACAGAAGTCACTTTCCAGCCTTACGATTGCTCAGAAAATACATTGCTTGCTCCGCTTCCGTTAGAAATCGGCAGAGAAGCGTTCCGAGCGTCTCGTTTGACTACTTTCACTTTCCCTGCCCGCACAAGCGGTTTCAGAGTTTCAGGTATTTCTGCTACTAATCCTACCGGAACAGGAAACTTATTCCATAGTGTGTCGAGTTTAACATCAGTGTATTTTGAGACCGGTTTCGGGATGACGGATTTGCCGGGCGGTATGTTTAATTCAACAAGGCTAACAGCCATAACAATTCCGAGAAGTGTTCAAAGAATAGGGGATCTGTTTTTCCAAAATGTTACCACTCTCGGAACAATCGATTTTGAAACAGGTTCTGAGATTTTCAGGATTGGGACCAGTTTCATAGGGGCTGCAACTGTTGGAAACGGTAACGCTGCTATCACATCGATAACTATTCCCAGAACCTTAAGATATATGGGAAATAACTTTGCGCAATTTGCAACAAACCTGCAAACAATTAATTTTGAAGCCGGAAGTGCGCTTTACAGCATAGGAAACACTGCATTCTTTGGCACTACCAATTTAGGGGATGTGACATTGCCTAGTGGTCTTGTTGAGGTTGGCGCCGGTGCTTTTAGAAATTCAGGCATAACCAATGTGTTTATTCCTAATTCGGTTAGCCGCTTTATCCATGTTAGTGAAGCCGCTAATGCCAACGGAGGGGCTTTCCAAGGAACTCCACGACTTAACACGGTCACTTTTGAACCGAACGGTTCATTGCATAGTTTGGGTGTGACATTCCAGACGGGTGAATTTGGCGGTTGGATACCGCATAATGACGCACAAATGTTTCATGAAAGTGCGGTCCAAGTTATTAATCTGCCATCCAGCATTGGATTTCTCACCGCAAGATCTTTCAGAAATGCCGACAATCTAAGGGAAGTCAATATTGTCGGAGCAAATCCGATTAACTTTACTTCAATAGACGGAGTGTTATATGCTACTATTGACAATTCTCTTGTTATGGTTCCGGCTGCACACACAGCAGTAAATTTTGTGGTAGCACCGGGAACAACGCGAATTCATGACAGAGCGTTTGACCCTAATTTTGCGAGAGATGCCACAGGAACGGGTAATACTTCCACTCTTAGAAACACAACGCTAAGAACCATCACTATTCCTAATACTGTTACTCATATCGGCGGCAGAGCATTTGCCGGTATTACTAACTTGGAAACAGTTATCTTTGAGTCTGGCACTGACACCCTCCACTTTAGCGGACGAGGCGTTGGAACTGATCAAGGACACTTAGCAGGAATTTTCAGGAGTTTTGTTTCTACGGCCACAGCCGATGTTTCTGGTGCCGGTGCATCAGGAGTATTCAGAGACAGCGGAATAACACATATAGAAATTCCAAATCGATTTGAAGTCTATGGAGCGCTTACTGCGGCTAATACTAACGCAAGAAGGATGTTCCAAGCCACTCCGAGATTAGCAACCATTACCTTTGAAGAGGATTCAAGGCTGGAAATGATTCCACAGAATTTCATGACGGGTAACACTTTGGTTCAAAGTGTTAATTGGCCTGACAGCATAAGAGGAATAAGAGCGGATGCGTTCCAAAATACTAATATAAGTATTGATGATTTCCTTGAACTGCCTAATTTTGAAGAATTCCCCAATGGACTTTTCATGAACACTGTGTCAGAGATGCCGATATTTGCTCCGCAAGGAATGATAATTGTTCCAACAGATACATTCAGAAATGTGACTGCACCATCTGTCATTCTTTCTCCGAACACTACTCATTTAGGATCTAACTCATTCAATAATGCAACGCTTGTCGGATTAACTCTTCCAAACACATTAACAAACATTGGAGGCAATGCTTTCCAAGACAGCAATATCTATAATGTGCTTAATATTCCGGCGTCACTGGGAAGTCCGGGAGCGGCAACAGTTGATATCGGAACATCTGCTTTTGTCAGAAGTATATTCACTGATATTAATATTGACCCCAGCGGAGCAAACAATATAACTATTGGAAACACTGCTTTCCAACACATGCCGAATATAACACATATGGATTTGCCGGCAAGAGTAAATAGAATTGGAACCGGTGTGTTCAGAGATATGCCGAACCTTGAATCAGTTGTAATTCGTAATCTTCAAGGAACAGCAGGAGACGGAGCAGCACATGATGGGGTTCTTGGTGGCAATATGTTCCAAGATTCCGCAAGTCTTTATGAAGTGGCAATTGTTGGTAATGTTCGCGGAATAAACACTAGTGCTTTCCAAGGCACAACTGCTTTGAGAAATCTTGATATTCCGGTAACTGTGGAACAAATTGCAGCAAATGCATTCAGAGGAACCGGCTTGGAATCCTTTATTGTAGGACCGAATGTCCGATTGATGGGTCATGCTTGGGCGGCTACTCCTACTGTTGCAAATCTTTTAAATCCAATCTCTCCCTTTGCATTTGCATTGAATTTGGAAGAAATTATTGTTGACCAAGATAACACCTATTTTGTGTCTGTTGACGGCGTTTTGTATAATCATGATATGACAAGGCTAATTGCGTTCCCGGCGGCAAAAATTCCGAATCATGACGGAGTTGAAGGCAGATTTGTTGTTCCTGATACTGTCACATGGATTGGAAACTATGCTTTTGCCGGAGCAGGCGGTGTCACTGAATTGGTGTTGCCGGAAAGAACTGTTGATCAATACGATGTGGTTGTTGTTCCTGGAATTACCCATATCGGAGTGAATGCTTTCAATGGAAGCGGTCTTGTTGATTTTATCTTGCCAAGAGGCGCTACAACTATCCCGGTTGATGCTTTCAACGGTAGCAGAATCACTAGATTAGAAGTGCCGTATGGTGTCACTACTATTGCGGCTAATGCGTTTAGAAACAGCAGAATTGTTGACTTAGTGTTGCCATCTACTGTTACATCAATGCCGAATAATGCACTTGCAGGTATGGCTTATTTGGAAACCATCACAGTGCATGAGGACAATCGACACTTTGCAACCGTTGATGGAGTGTTATATACCAGAGAACAAATTGTTGGATTCCCACTAGATATGCTTGTGTTTGCTCCTCGAGGATTTGTTCCAAATCATGGCGGAGTTGAGGGTAGATTTGTTCTTCCTGCACAGGTGAGAAGGATTCAACATGCTGCGATGATTGTTCCTGTTGCCGAGATTTTTGGGGCACCACATCTTATAACTGAATTGGTAATTCCTAGTGTTGATTTCAATATGACTGAGGCTAACTTCAATACTGTTACGGGATGGTTCACTAATTTAGAGAGCATCACAGTAAACGCTACCGGTGCTGCTGTTCTTGCTGCTAATAGAATGACTTCTGTTAACGGTGTTGTCTATGACGGAACTGCAACAGTTCTTCGTCGAGTTCCTAGAGAACATATCCCAAACTATGGCACACCAAATGCAGGAAGGTTGACTCTTCCTAACACAGTGACGAGCATTGCTGCCGGAGCGTTTGCCAATGTTCATGGAATAACTGAGTTGGAAATTCCTAGTTCTGGATTCACCATGACTCCTGCTAATTTCCGAACTGCCTTATTGCCTTTAATTAATTTGGCATATGTTTGTATAGATGCCAATACTACTGCTACTGCTACTAATAGAATGATTTCTTTTGATGGCGTGGTATATGCTAGGTCAACAGCGGCCGGCAATCCAATAGCAACACTTGAGTTAGTTCCAAGAAGAAATATTCCAAACTATGGAGAAGTGAACCAAGGAAGGCTTATTCTTCCATCGACAGTAACGCTTATTCATGCCGACGCTTTCCGAATGTCTGCTACTGCTGCCAGTATGGTTGCTGTTCAGGGTGTTACTGAACTGGAAATCCCAAATACATCGTTTAGTATGGCTCCTGCTGCTTTTCGAACGGCGTTAGAGTTTGCAGTTAATTTGGCATATGTTTGCATAAATAATACAGCTATTACTGCTGCGGCCAATAGAATGAAGTCTCATGAAGGTGCGGTCTATACTTGGACGGGAACAGCGACAAACCAAACACTTACTGTGCTTGAATTCTTCCCAAGAAGACTTATTCCGAATCAAGGTCAGGCTAATCAAGGAAGACTTATTCTTCCATCAACAGTAACAAGTATCGGTCTTAATGCTTTCCGTATTGAAACGGGTGTGGCAAGAATGGTTTTTGTAGAAACTGTTACTGAGTTGGAGGTTCCGAATGCAGCGTTTACTATGACTGCTGATAACTTCATAAATACTTTATCGACTTTAACTAACTTAGAGTATGTTTGCATAAATAATACCGGCATTGCTGTTGCTGCTAACAGATTGAAGTCTATTGACGGTGCGGTCTACACTTGGACAGGAACGGCAACAAATCAAACACCTACAGTGCTTGTTCTGTTCCCAAGAATGCTTGTTCCAAACTCTGATGGAGTTGAAGGTAGATTTGTTCTTCCTGCAACAGTAACAGGTATGAATAACAATGCTTTCCGTGTAAGTGCTACTGCCGGCATAATAACTACTGTTCCGGGCATTACTGAACTGATAGTGCCTAACACAGGATTTAATGTGGCTATTGCTGATTTGAGAAATCATATAAATGCTCTTCCGAATCTAGCATATATCTCAATAAATTCTTCCACGGCAGCAACTGTTGCAAATAGGTTCACTTCTCAAGACGGAGTGTTGTATAACTTGGATATGTCAACGCTTCTCGTATTTCCCAGAGGACTTGTTCCTAATGAAGGGGAAACAAATGAGGGTGTGTTCGTTGTTCCCGGCACAGTAACAACTATTGATACCAATGCTTTCGCCAACGCCACAAATGTTACTAGACTGTATGTTCCAGCAACTGTTACAACGATAAATGCAAATGCATTCAGCGGTTGGACAAATCAGCAAACTATCATTTTCCAAGGTCGTGAATCGGCAGGTGGTAATTGGGTTGCGACTTGGGCAACTGGAAGCAATGCTAATATAATCTTTGAACTTGCTGAGTAACGATAACGATTAACGGATTTTATTGTGAAGAGGCGGTCAGTTGCCGCCTCTTGCAATAACAATGTAGAGAAATAATGGTTTAACACCTAAATAAAAACATCTAAAATAATGAGAACCATGAGCATAAAACTTAAAAAAACGATTTGTTTGCTGTTGACCATAGCATTAGTTTTTAGTTTTGTGCTTGTGGCTTTTTCATGTGAAAACGAATATGATTACTGCGGTATTTGCGAAGAATATCCGTGTGTTTGTGTGGTCGTTTGTGTTGATTGTGAAGAATATCCATGCGTATGTCCAGAGGTTTGTGTTGATTGTGAAGAATATCCGTGTGTTTGTGTAGTTGTTTGTGTTGATTGCGAAGAATATCCATGCACATGTGTGCCTGAGGATTCGATGCGAGTTTTATCAGCCCCACAAGATTTCTATTTAGAAGAAGGGATATTGTCTTGGCGGAGAGATGATGATTGCATAAATGTTCGCATATCCGTTCATCCTGCTGACCAAACTGTGTCGGTTCTTGCGAAAACTGGTGATTATGACGAGATTGACTTATTGACTTTGCCTCTTGCAATTGGGCTTAATAGTATTTCTGTTGTGAGTTTAGGAGGAAGAACAATATATATTGATGGAATTGAAACTTTGCTTATTGATTCAATGCCATCTCCTTTTTTGATAACGGTCGATGAGTATTCTTTAGATGAGCCGTATGATTTTGAAATATATGAGTATAGGCAAGTAGACTTTAGAGTGAATTTCAACTCAAGAGAGCAAAGCGTTTACATCCGTCGAAGCGGCGATTTTGAACTCGTGCAACGAGGAACTGCTTGGAGTGTTAATGTGAGAGATTTGGAATTAATTGAGGGACAAAATACGCTTAAGGTGATTTCTCACGGAGGACTTGGCTTGTATGACGGCATCATAGTTTATTTTACCGACTCCGAAGCGGAATTTTATATTAATGTCATCGAAAAACGCACGATGCCTTTAATTGCTCCTCATGATTTTCGCTTTAATCTCGCAGGCTACGAAGTGCTTTGGAGCGAAGATAGATTTGCTCTTGGATTTCCGAGAGTATATATTCAAAGTGCAGAAAGTAAAACTTTTGTAAAAACAGCATCACAATTTAGTGGTGAAGTGCCCATTGATGATCTGGGACTGGAAGAAGGTTATAATTTTTTAAAGGTTATAACTCATGGCGGAAATCAATCATTTAGAGATGGCATTCTCACGACATATTCTGATGCTGAGGCAGTATTTCCTATTTATATTGCGGATACGGACTACAGGCAGATTCCTATTCCAACAAATATCTTTCGTCTCAGCGATCAAATAGTATTATGGAGTTTTTATCGCAATAATTCTGATTCTATTGTTTATATAAAAATATGTGGAACTGATGAATTTGTTGATGTAACTACTCTTGACGAGAGTGCAGTATTTGAAGGGGCTTTTTCTGTTTATAACCTAGGTTTGCCGCAAGGGGAGCATGTTGTCAGAATCAAAACAAAAGGCGGCGGACAAATTGTTGACTCTTCAACAAACACACTTATAAATTTCCTCGATTCTGATCCTATTTATATTGTAATAACAATCGGATCGCATGGAAATATAACTGTTATTAGGCCATATGTCATATAAGGAGATGGGCAAACCCCACTTTGTTCTTAACTTTAATTAAACTTAGGGAGAAAAATGTTGAAAAAATCTAAAAAGATAATTTTTATTACTTTGCTATTCGCTATAATGTCTTTGACATTGTTAGTGTTTTTTGCATGCAACGGACCAAGAGAGAATGAAAGATATTTGGCTATTTATTCCGAGCCTACGCGACTTGAGTTTATTGTTGGTAGTACTATTGATGTGAGTGGAGGATATATTCGTATAGGCAATCAAGATGCTATTTCAATGAATTCCGAAGGAGTTATAATTGAGCCAAGGATATTAACTATTCAGGGCGAACAGACTATTACGGTTTCTTATCAAGACTTAAGCACTTCGTTTGTTGTTATGGTGCGTCCTGTTGCTTTATCAATGATAGTGGTGTCTTTGCCCGAAAGAACAACTTTTATTGAAGGGGAGTTCCTTAATGTTGCTGGCGGACAGGTAACTTTAAACAATCAAGGAAATCAAACAGAAACTTTGAATATGACTGACAGCAGACTTGAAATTTCGTATGGGTCGTTAGTCGCAGGTAATGCAGTCATAACAATTAGGCTTAGAGCTAATCCTTTAATTTTTACTACTTTTAATATTACTATATCTCCGTTGCAAGTATTGTCTCTTAGTGGTCTAGTTGTTCCAACGAGGGTCAACTATGATGTTGGAGAAGAACTTGATTTTACAGACGGGTTATTTGCTGTTGTTTTTAACGATGAAACACAAAATAGAGTGATGTCAATGACGGATTCAAAATTTGATTCATTATTTATTGTCAGCGGCTTTATTGGTTTTCCTGGAACTCATGTGGTTCGAGTTTCGGCGATTCAAGATTCAAGTGTATTTGTATATTTTAATGTAACGGTGAATGATGCTGAAGCAGTGTCTATGGCTATTACGAGAAGACCTTCAAACATTAACAATGCTATTGTTGGATATGATTTGGATTTAAGTGGCGGAAGAATTTCTGTTGGATTTAATGTATCAAGTCAGTCGGAGACTGTGTATGTTGAGGCAGATATGGATAATGAAGAATGGTTCACAATTCAAAATTTTAACAGAAATCTTATGACTTTGCAGTCGGTGAGTGTTTTATTTAATAATGAATCTAATATACATACAGAATTTGAATTAACTTTACGAGAAAACTCTATTATTGGCATGGTTCTTAATCGGTCACCAACAAGAACAACTTTTTATCAACATGAGGATATAGATTTGAGTGGAGGGTTTATTGGGATTCAGCGTCGTAGCGGTCTTTTGCAAGAGGTTTCTATGACAGATACAAGTTTAGATAATTTCTTAACAATAACAGGCAGGGGGAGGGCTCTTGGTTATGTTTCGCCGATTAGTGATATTTCATCAGTGTCATTAATTTTTCGTTATTCATTGCATATTTCAACTCAATTTGCAATTCAAGTTCTACCAAATCCGCTTGTGTCTATTAACATCTATGAAAATCCAACAAACATGATTTTTAATATGGGAGATGCATTAGATTTGAGTGGTGGTAAGATTGAGTTAATATATAGTTATCCTGCCAATAATCCCATTGTTATTAGGATGCCAATGAACAGTGTTGCATTTAGTGCGACAGGATTTAATCGCTTTCCTGCTGATTACAGCCAAACAACTCAAAATATTAGCATAACACATATTGCGGAAGATGTTGAAATAGAAATAGTTGTTGATGTAAGAAAACTTACTGATATGGAAGTAATAAGACCTACTGTTTTTAACTATCGCACTGGACAGATGTTAAATTTGGAAGGTGGTTTAGTTGTTTTAACTTTTACTCACCCAACATTATCACCAAGCACTCGCACTTATTATATGGACGATCCTAATTTTTTGCAAGAGTTTCAAATAAGTGCATTTAATTCATTGGGAGCGACGGGATCGCAAACTATAGATATAACATGGCGTCCATCACTTCCTATATCAGTGCAAACGATTAGAGAATCGTTTACTGTTTATTTAGAAAGAGTCTTAATTGAGTCTGTGGAGTTTACAAGACTTCCTTATAATGTCATAATGGTGCATACTCCTTCTTCTGCAATAAATAACAATCAAGTTTTCCAATTGCTACAGGGAGGAGAAGTTAGAATTAGGTTTGAAGATGGAACATATATTGAAACGCCCATACTAGGTGCGCAAAATAACTTGATTGGAACTGTGTTTTTTGGCAACAACTGGAGATTTGTTAATGCTGAAGATACTCCCGTCTCGGAATTGAGACTATATATTAATAACAGTCTTGTTGCAGAAGGAAGTGTGGTATACACACAGCATCATGTAGTAATTTTGGATAGAAATCCTCTTTCTGTTGTGCAAAGTATGACTCCGGCAAGAGCAGGCAGTCCAATTGGTTTGCCAATAGGGGTTTGGAATCCTAGATATGTTGATGCAACTTTTATAGCAGTATACCATAGGTGGTTAAAAAACTTTGTTGAGACTTTTACAAATCCAAATTTGTTTCCATCTCCCATTAATGCAGACCTTGAAAGAAGTGATATTTTCTATATATTATATCATTATATTTATACTAACTCACTTCAAGATGCTGTCGATTATGCTTTGGCGGGAGTTAATGAAAGAATATCACCCGCATTGGATGTCACAATCCAAGGGAATGAAGCATTGATAGAGTTTTGGAATTTATATTTAGATAAAGCGTTTGAATTTTGGTTGAATCCAAATTTTATGACAGCACATGTAACTCGAGATGAGGCTGTAGAATTTGGGCAAGAGGTTTGGGATTCTTTCATTACATTGTCACATTTCAATCGCATAGAATTTATGTATTTGATTGGAGGTGAGTTTTTTGAGTTTAATAATGCAAGATGGAATCTTCCGGGAGGGGTGCCGAGCCTTGTTCAGCCGCTATTGATTACTCCCGCAACAGGAGTAAATGCAACAACTGCGTTAAATTTTAATTTGTTTTCACAAATGATGAGAGGTTTTGAGATTGCTTTACGCAATAAATATCGTGCCTTGTTTGGAGTTGCACAAGGAGATATGATTGGCAATGCTTTTAGGAGTATAGCAATATCCACGGAGACAGAGACCTTAACTCTTGTATGGTTTGTTTGGGGAGAGATTTCTCACCTTTTAGGTATTCATCATGATGATGCAATTTTAATAATTATTTTGTCGCGAATGATTTTTGAAGCACATATGAATGTGATGTTTTATACAATCACTAGAATTACTGAAACCAATAATAATGATTTGGCTGAAGTATTTGTCTCAAGATTTCAAGATCACGCTCTTGAGTTGTTAGATAAGTGGGAATTGTTTTTTGATTTTTTTCGAGAGACTCCGCCATTCTCGCAATTTTTTCCAACTTAATTTAAGCATTAAATTGAAAAAATCCATATAATGGAATGCGAAAATTTTGACAAAATGTGTTGACAAATTTGTGAAATGATGATACAATGAGATATTAAGTTTTAAATAATTTCTACTAATATAAAAAGGAAATAAAAAGGAGGAGAACATTTATGAGTGAAAAAGAAATGTTCAAAAAGTATTATTCCCGACTGAGAACGGAGGGGATACTAAAAGCAGTATTGATAGGCTTGGTCGCAGGTCTTGCTGTTAGTGCAATTCCAGCGGTGATATTGCTATCTGCAAACTGGTTTAACTGGCTTTATCATAATGATGTGGCGGTTGTGCTGAGCATGGTGGTATTGGTGACGCTGTTGATTGCTGCGGCAGTGACGACAATTGTTGCGGTGCCCGTTTATCTTAAGTGGTTTAAGCCGACAGCAAATGCGGTAGCAACCCGGGTTGATAAACTGGGACTAGAGGAGCGTCTTGTTACCATGATGGAATTAGAGGGTGATGAATCCTATATAGCCATGTTGCAAAGAGAAGATGCTAAAATGAAGGCACAAACAGTTGCCACAAAGCAAGTAAGGTTTTCATTTGCAAAAGTATTTGTGTTACCGCTTGTGTTGACAGCTGTGTTTTTTAGTGTATCGGTTGGAGCAATGGTAGGGTCAGCTCTTAGTGTGGACGACAGGTTGGACTGGAACGAGCCTAGGGTGTATTGCGAATATTGTTGTGAATGTGAATATGACGAAAGTATTTGCGTATGTGTATGTGATGATTTTGTCACGGTTAATTATCGCATTTTATTAGATCAAGGAGCGCTTGTCGGCGGAGTAATAATAGGCGATAATGCACAGCGAGTCCGTATTGGTGAAGATGCATCAAGAGTTATTGCTGTGGCGGATCCATGGTTTAGATTTGAAAGATGGTCAGATTGGGAATTTCAATATCGTCCTGTATATGATCCATATGACGAGTATGCAGAACCTGAATGGGTGAGAGTGCCTTTTCCGCTATTAGAGCGTGCTTATCGTCAAGATTTTGAAGTTATGGAAAACATTAATGTGTATGCAATTTTCGTGCGTGTAAACGAGCCTCCTCTTGGAGGCAGAGGACCTGGAGAAGAGCCGCCTGATCCTGATCCTGATGGAGAGCCTCCGGTTTGTGAATGTTGTATTTGTGAATATCCTTTAGAACCTTGGGGAGATTATTGCGAATGTGAGTGTGAATGTCCTGAGGTGGAGATTCCTGGAGTCCTTCCTCCCGATGGAAATCACAATTGGAATGATATAAACTATGTTAATGACGGGCAAACGCATATTCGTCATATCATGGAGCAATATTATCGTGAGGCTATGGAAATTTTATCAGCAGGTGGAGATATATGTCCAGTGCGCCGTGCGATTATTGAAGCTTTTTTTGGCATAATATTAATAGGTGCCTAGCGTAACTTAAACAAAATTCTATATAGTTTCAAATGAAATCAAGCCATGAATACGGGAGTAGCAATTGAGAGCACTAACAGGCTTGCTTGTTAGTGCTCCAAATACTCTAAATTAATGTCAAAAGTATAATATCACATAACAGCGGTATTGCCGCGAAGGAGATTTTTTAAAATAAAATGAAAAACAAGAAAAAAATGGCGGAGACTGAAGAGGTTGTGGCAACGGTTGAAGAGATCGTGATTGAAACCGAGGAGAATGCACTGCAAGTTGAGCAGGTTGTGGCGAATGCTGAGAACGCTGCAGCGGACACTGAGCAAGTTGACAAACAGACTGCACAAAGTATAGTTAAGTTCAGTGAAAAGTGCAGAGATATTTTTACTCAAGTCAAGCGAGACCTCATTGGACAAAAAGAGGTTGTCGAGGGAACTATTATTGCCATGATTAGTGGCGGCAATGTTTTGCTAGAGGGTGTTCCCGGGGTTGGTAAAACTCGTTTAGTTCGTAGTTTAGGGCGAGTTTTCTCACTTCCTTTTTCTAGGATTCAGTTTACTCCTGACTTGATGCCTGCCGATGTCACGGGAACTAACATTATTGAAAAGGACGAAAAAGGCAATTCTAAGTTTGTTTTTAATAAAGGACCTATTTTTAGTAATATAATTTTGGCGGATGAGATTAATCGTGCGACGCCGAAAACTCAAAGTGCTCTGCTTGAGGCGATGCAAGAACATGCCGTCACAGTCATGGGGGTTACTCGTAAATTGGACGAGCCGTTCTTTGTTTTAGCGACTCAAAATCCGATAGAACAAGACGGAACATATCCATTGCCGGAAGCACAAATGGATCGTTTTATGTTCAAGCTTATTGTTAATATGCCAACTTTAAGCGAGTTGAAAGAAATCGTTAACATGACACAAAAAACAATGGCAGAGGTTGCTGATGCGGCTTGTGACGGCAAAGAACTTCTTGAGATGAGAAAAATCGCAAATTCAATTCCTGTGGCAGAGCCGGTAATGGATTATGCAATGATGTTGACTCAAGCGACACATCCTGATGTTGAGGTGGCTGCAGAAGCATCGAAAAGATTCATTCGATATGGAGCAAGCCCGAGAGCAGGACAAGCGCTTATTTCAGCAGCAAAAGTAAAAGCACTCTTAAAAGGTCGCTTTAATGTTGCATATAGCGATATTGATGAGTTGGCATGCTCTGTGTTTAGACATCGTATAAAACTTAATTTTGAAGCAATTGCGGAGGGCGTGTCCCCTGATACAATTATTAAGCAAATAGCAGATGAAGTAGCAAGAAAGTTGAAAATTCGCTAATACTTTTTAAAGTGCTGCAAAGAGATATTAAGGTAGGCAGGTGGTGTTAAAGGGTGCAAAAATTGCTTTTTCACACTCGATGGGCTTGCGTTGGACTTGTCTTCAGCGAGTCATTCCGTATGAGAGCGAGAGGCTTAAACTTTTGTTATCATCGCACACGAAGTCATCGAAGACTAATGCTCTTGCAAGCAATTATATTTGTTTCTTGTATAACACATTAAATTGTGTGTCATTGGGCAATCTTAAATCAAATTAACTTCAAGGTAAACTCAAAAAATATGAAATCATTACTTAACAACGAATTTTTCGCAAGATTAGAAACATTAGCTATCAACCTTAGCGCTGACCTTCGCGGCTTTTTTGGGGGAAAACATCGTGTGAAAACTTATGGGCAGACGGTGGAATTTTCCGATTATCGTGAATATATGCTCGGAGACGACATTCGCAGGATTGATTGGAATTTATACTCAAGATTTGAAAAATATTTTATTAAATTATTCACTGATGAAAGACAAATGCATTTGCAAGTGTTTTTGGATTGCTCGGCGTCGATGGGTCAAATAGAATCTAAAAAGGCAGCATATGCTTTGGCTGTTGGAGCTGCTTTGGGATTTTTGTCTGTTCACAACATGGATAAAGTGTCTTTTAAGTTGTTGAAAAAATCAAAAGTTGAAGATACCGGCGGCATAATAGTCGGTAAAAATAATTTTTTTAGAGCAATTAAAGCATTAGAAAAAATTGAATATAAATCAGAAGTGAACATTTCAGAAGCCATTGCCGGAAATCCAAATGTTGGGGGTAGTGATGGGTTGAGTGTTATAATATCTGACTTTTTTAGCGAAAATGATTGGAAAAAAGCGGTCGACTATCTATTATATAAAAAGCGTCAAGTTATGCTTGTGCAAGTAGTAACTCCTGAAGAATTAGATCCAAGTTATTCAGGAAGAACAACTTTGTTGGATAGTGAAGCCGGTGGTATGGAAGACTTGAAAAATCTTAAAATTAATATAACAAGGGGTCTGTTGAACGCATACGAAGAGGCGCTTGAAGAATATAATCAAGAAATCAAAGAATTTTGTAATAAAAGAGGCGTTAGTTTTATCACGGTTAGTTGTGACCAACCGCTAGAGCAAGTACTCTTTAAACAATTATTAAAGGTAGGTGTGATGTCATGAGTTTGTTACTTCCTTTGGGGCTAATAGCCCTAGCATCGCTGGCTGTACTTATCTTGATTTACATAATAAAACCAGCGTATCAAAAAAGGTTTGTCTCGTCCACTTTCATTTGGAAACAAGCCTTAAAAAGAAAGAAAAAACGCATCCCAATCAGTAGGCTGCGGAACATTTTGATATTCCTCTGCCAATTTCTAATCCTAACCACTTTCGCATTCGCCATAGCACAACCGTTTATTGCTGATGCGCAGTCACCTGAGCAGCCCCACTTAATAATTGTTATTGATGCAGGGGTGAGTATGCGAACAAGAAATATGGAAGGGGATGGTTCAAATGCTCTTCCAAGCGGTTCAACAAGATTTTGGCGTGCTGTTGAAGGATTTGATGATATAGTGGGAGCAAGAGAAGAAGGTATAAATGCCATTAATGATGGGGCTGCTGTTAGTGTTATTATAGCAGGTCATACTCCCTTTTCGTTGGTGACATCAGCCATAGCGACATCTCAACTAGAAACGGCACTAAACTCATTGCACCCAAATAATGAAATTATCAGTCCTTTTTTAGAATTTGGTGAGCCTAATATTGAACGTGCGATGAGGATGATTGAAGATATCTTAACTACTGCTCCCTTGTCAGACATTATATATTTTACTTCAATTGACTATGAAATTCCAGGAAATGTGGAGGTTAGAAACGTTTCTAATGCGGAGTGGAATGTAGCAATATTGGGAGTAGAGGCAATTCGTGTGGATGGCTTATATGAGTTTCATATAGAGATTGCTAGTTTTGGCAGAGGAGGAGTAATGGTGCCGATATCATTGCAACTTGACGATGTCAATACTCAAAGGTTAAGAGCAGGATATTGGGAAGTTGAAACTTATACTGCAACTTTAAATGCCGATGAAATTTATATGGCTGTTATTAGAAATTTTGGTCCTGCCGGGCAAGAAACAGTCTACTCTTTCGGAAGTGCTACAGTTTCTGTTGATGTCAACGATTCATTCCAATATGATAATCAATTTGTTATTTTTGGCGGACGACGAGAGGTAATTCATGTGCAATATGTTGCACCCGAAGGAAGACATCACTTAATGATGAATGCTGCACTAATAGCATTAAGAACAGTTATTGCTAATCAATGGGATGTGGTGATCACTACATCGACATATGGTGTCAATTTTGAGGAAGGATACACAGATGTTTATATTTTTGAGCATGAAATGCCTGCGGTTCTTCCACAAGGAGGGATAGTTATTCTTTTGAACCCTGGTGGATTCGGTGGGGGAATTGAGGGTGTTGTGACAAGGCGTATGCCAAGCAATGTGGATATGGAACTTGGAAGTAGGATAGATGGCGGTTATGTAACTAATTCTAATCCACATCCGATGATTGCAGGAATGAATGTTAATAATATTCGTTTTCATTATATTACAGAAATTAGGCACGCACCGATGTTTGCGCCTATTATGTTTGTTGAAGACAACCCCATTTTGCTAGTGCAAAACACTCTGGATGCTAAAGTAGTAATTATGCCGATAAATCTTCATTATGCTAATTTTAGACTGGCTGAATGGCCTAGTATGTTATTGAATTTGTTTGAATATTTTTTGCCGGTTACGCTGCCGCAACATGTATTTGATGTTAATCAAACCTTTGAGATAAATCCAAGAGGTGGAGAAGTTGGGATAGTAGGACCTGGACTTACCGTGTCGCCTGATGGCTTTCTGCAACAATTTCCGCAGGGAATAAGTATGTCAGTGCATGGTGTGCACACCATATCACAAAGTGTTTTGGGGCGTATTAATAGGGTAGAAGAAAGTTTATTTATTCGCATTGCAAGAGACCAAAGTGATTTTGTAAGAGTGGGAGATTCGTTGCCCAATCCGCTTTTTCCTCCGCCAATAGATGATTTGGGAGATTGGCATTTGCTAATTTTCATTGCTGCTGCCTTTGTTGCCTTATTATTTATTGAAAGATTACTTCATTTGTCGCCAAGAATTTAGGATATTTAAAAAAATGCAATAGAACATTGAGTAGAATGCTGTTTTGTAAATTTGAGTTATAGTTTTTCAAGTAATATAATAATATTTGTATAAAAAAATATACATTAAACAAAAAATAAAAAGGAGATTACAAAAAATGGGAAATTTTGAAATGGGATTTTCAAATCCATGGTTACTCTTGTTGCTTATTCCGGCAGCGGTGCTTTTGATTATTACATTTTTTAGGGTTACAAAAAGATATCGCTATACTCGAAATCGCATAGTATCTTTGGTGTTGCTAAGTTTAGTAATGCTGCTTAGTGTCGGAGTGTTGGCAGGAGTGGGCTTTACTTATGCTGAGGAGGACGAATCAAATGAACTTATTATACTTGTAGATAAGTCTTATTCGACAAGGCATGACAGAGAAGAAGGGATAGATGGGTCTATGTCAGATATAGATGCATTTATATATAATGTTATTAATAGTGCTGAGTCATATTTTGCAATAGGCATTGTCACATTTGGCAGAGACCAAGTTTTGGCTGCACCTTTGTCGCGCAATCATAGTTATGTTTGGAGTCGTTATACTAATGCACCATTGCCTGACTATAACGCAACTGATATTGCAGCGGCGTTGCTTTATGCTCGCAATCAGTTTGCTCAAGACTCACATGGCAATTCTTTGGGGGGTCGAATTTTACTAATTAGTAATGGATTAGAAACTGACGGCTCGGCTATGGGTGTAATCGGTAGTCTTGTTAGACAACACATAAGAGTTGACACAAAGTTTTTTGGAACTCAAGCAACAGATGAATTTCAAATTGTGGATATTGTTTTGCCGGATGTGACGATAGAGATGGGAGACCTTGTTAATGTTGGCGTAGTAGTGGAGAGTGATTTTTCTGGTCCTGCATATTTGACTTTATTAAGTCACAATCAACAGGAATGGAGTGATGGAATAAGGATGGAGATTATGGTTACGCCTGGAAGACGCGTATTCACCTTTAATAACTATAGTTTTGAGACAGGTGGTTTACAGGTGTTGCGTGCTACTATTGACTGTGTGAGAACATTAAGAAATGTGGAAGGGGGAGAGCGTGATACGATGTCTCAAAATAACATTTTCTACAGGTTTTTCATTCTAGATAACCATGATAATATGTTAGTGTTGTATAGAGATAGAGATGCTGAAGAGATTTTACATTTAATGAATTTTATTGAGGAGAGATTCGGAACAGAGGATGCACCAGCAAATTTGACTGCTTTGCATGTTGATGAAGCACCAACCACTATCAGAGCATTGCGAGAGTTTGATAAAGTAATTTTAGCAAATGTGGGTGGCTATGATATGCCTGCTGGATTTAGCGATTTGTTGTATATTTATGTGCGTGATCATGAAGGCGGTGTTTTCGTTATGGGCGGAGACAGAGAGATTGAGGGCGGACACACAATTCCTAATGTTTTTAACCGTCTTGATATGCAAAACACACCTTCTTTAAACCGTATTATGCCTGTTGACACCATATCATGGACACCTCCGCTTGCTGTAATGTTGGTTATTGATGTATCAGGTTCTATGTCACAAGAGGATGTTCCTTTGCCGGGAGTGAATAGGTTGCAGTTGGCACAACAAGCGGCAGTTTATGCTTTAGGGGCATTGAATCAAAATCGTGATTATTTTGGTATTATTGCTTTTGACCATGAAGCAACTTTGATTTTAAACCTAACTTCTATGAGATATATTGATTTTATTGAGTCTCGTATTAATGGATTACAATATGCCGGAGGAACAGAGTATGAAGACGCATTGCGAATGGCAGGTATGCTTTTGCAAGCACATCGTGGAGTAGACAGGCGTCATATCATGTTTCTATCAGATGGTCAGCCAACTATGAATGGAAATGTTTGCAGGGGCGGAGTTCCTTGTGAATGCGGTGCTGCTATGTGTGCTGGAGGAAATGCTTTATTTACTGAACACCTTCCCTATTACCATCCGGATTACCAGCCGCGATTTGTTCATGAGAGAATTGTTTTAGATTTGTTTAGATATGCACGCATTACTACATCAGGTGTTGGAATTATGGGCTCTTTTGATACGGTTTTCAGAATAACAAGATATGGCAGGGGGAGGTTTTTGCCGTTTGGTATGCCACCTTTTACTCAAACGCACCATCTACCTGAGTTTTTGTTAGATGACTTGGCTAGCCCGCCTATTGTTGAGGGCGATGATGTTTTTGACCCATTAATTGATAGTTTGGGCTCTGTGGAATTTCGTGGCATTAACCCTGACTATTTGTGGGGATTGGCTCCAAATCAAAGTCTCCCTCTTTATTTGGAAGGTTTTTACGGAACTAGATTGCGTGCCGGTGCAACAAGGATTTTAATGGGGCCTCACGGAGTAGCATTGCATGCCAGATGGAGATATACTCACAGGGGGGCACAAAGAGGGAGAGTTGCGGCATTATCAACAAATATTTTGACAGAAAATTTGGATTTTTGGGAATGCGAAATATCTACTCAATTTTTATATAATGCTTTAAGAGCAGTAGCACCTACTCGTAATATTCGTGTAACGGAGTTGGAGATGCAAATTGGTTATGATAATTTTACTCGCAGAGTTAATGTATTCTCACACATAGGAGAGGGCGACGGCGATAGATTATATTTAACTGTAAATCGTCTCTTTGACTATGATAATAGTTATACCAATTCTTTTGATATAGGTATTAGGAGGCTGGATTTTCAAATTTGGGGAGAGGGAATTTATCATATTCGGTTGGAGCAACGAAGCAGTGATGGAGTGCTTAGGGGATATACGGAAGGATTTACGGCTTTTTCTTATTCAAAAGAATTTGATGCTTTTGTCCCGCTAGAAAACGGTATTGCTTTACTGGGTCTTTTGGCTGAGGCAGGACGGGGTAATTTTATTGAAGAAGATGAAGATGGATATGTTGATATTTCACCGATTTTTGCAGGAGCAATAGTTCCTGATAATGTAGAGATAGACCCAGGACCTTGGCTCATACTTGCTGCAATTATATTGTTCTTAATAGATATTGCAGCCCGCAAATTCAAATGGAAATGGCCTTGGGAAGTTGCAAATGATCGTCGTAAGAAAAGAGAACTCGAGCAACAACTTGCTTAAAGAGATTGGTAGGGTTAGAATTATTAAAATGTGATAAAGCGTGTTAATAGATGTATAGTTGTTTTTTAGCAGTGGATTGCAGGTCTTCGAAACTTTCATATTCCTTTGTAAATTGAAGGTCAACGGCTTCTAAATGTGTATACCGAGGAGGTACAATTTGGATTTTATATCATAACTTTACTTTAAGCAATAGGAGAAACAAAAATTATGAAAAAGAAAAAAATTGGATTATTATTATTAATGTTGTTGCTGATTTTTAGTGTGGCGATAATCTCAGGCTGTAATAGAAGGGTAACCTTAGAAACTCCTAATGTTCGCATTGACCAATTGACTCAAACGCTCGTTTGGGATATTGTGCCATGGTCAACAGGCGGATATCTTATAGATATCAATGACGATTTCATTGAATGGGAGGATAATGAATATGATCTTAGTGTGTTACCGCCTGGCACTTATATCATAAGAGTGCAAGCACTGACTACTGATGAAAATTTCTTTGTAAATTCAGAGTGGTCTGAACCTCTCACTTTTATTCGAGACGATAATTTTGGGATGATTTTTGAACGCACAGATTCTGGTATGTCTTATGAAGTTGTTAGTCGCGGTAGTGCAAGTGGCGATATAGTAATTAGGAATACTCATAATGGTGTGCCCATTACTCGCATTGCAGAGAGGGCTTTTCGAGATGCTACCACTATTACTAGCGTAATTATTGGTGATAATGTGACAGAAATTGCTGAAGATGCATTTAGAAGTGCTATTAATTTAACAAGTGTAACAATTGGTAATTCGGTAGTTTCAATAGGTGATAATGCTTTTGCTTTTAACCATAGATTGACTAATATATCTTTACCTGATAGTTTGCGAAATATTGGCAGACATGCTTTTTTCCAGACGCGTTTGATGACAGAGATTGATTTTGGAATGGGAGTTGAAAATATTGAAGAGTTTGCTTTTCATCAATCTGGACTGACATATGTAAATTTTCCAGATAGTTTGCGTTATATTGGAGTTGCAGCCTTTGCTGGTATGCCGGAAGCACGTGGACCACTGTCTAATATCACTTTTGGAAGCGGATTACGCTATATTGGAGAAGACTCTTTTAGATTTACTCGTTTAGAAAATCTAACACTACATGTCCCAAGCCTTGAAATTGGCACATCTGCTTTTGCTGAAAATTTAATGCTTACTTCCATTGATTTATCAGTTGCTCGTGTAGGGGAGTATGCTTTTTTTGGCAGCGTAAATTTATATGACATTACACTTCGAGAAACGGTTCAAAGTATAGGTCTTAGGGCATTTTACAATACTAGTCCTTGGCTTAACAATTATGGACTTATAGTAGTTGATGGCTGGGTAGTAGGGGAGAGAAGAGTTGAGCGAGAGCGAGAGTATCCGCTTCCTAATTATTTATACCCTCAACCTATAAGGCATTTAAATTTGCCTTACGGCATTGTTGGAGTTGCGGATAGGGCTTTTCATAATAATGTCAATTTATTGTCATTAAGTCTTGCCTCAACTGTGCGTCATATAGGAATGTTGGCATTTGCCTTTAATCGTAGTTTAAGTACTGTTACTATTTATGGGTCAGAACTGGAAACAATTGGTATACAGTCATTCTTCGGAACTAATAATTTGAACAGCATTTCTTTACCTTCTAGCGTGCGACGCATAGGGTCTGGTGCCTTTAGGAACGGTGGTATTTGGAACGCTGCGATAGCAAATTACGGCACCCGAATAGAAGGTTCTTTTTGTGATTTAACAAATACCTATAGTTATCATGACGGAGTTGTATATGTTGGTGGATGGACATTAGGGCATATCGATCCGGAAGTGGAACACATTGAAGTAGCAAGTGGAACTCATGGAATTGCTGATTTTGCTTTTAATGGGTTTAGTTATCTTGAAAGCATTAGTTTGCCTGAAGGGTTGCTTCATATCGGTGAATTTGCATTTGCAAGAAATGAATCTCTTGAGGAAATTCATCTTCCAAATACTGTTTTGACACTCGGTCTAGGGGCATTTTTTTCAAATGACGCTATGCACAGTGTAACACTTAGCAATAGGATTACACGAATAGAGAGATATACTTTCTTTCGAAATTTTGAGTTGCGAAATATTACGATACCCAATAGTGTAACTTATATTGGAGAATTAGCCTTTTATGAAAATGTTGCATTAAGTTCAATTACTTTTGGTAATAGTGTAGAGATAATAAATAGTTATGCTTTTTATCATAACAGATCTTTAACTACATTAATTTTACCTGACAGTCTCACTTATATTGGAGATCATGCTTTTAGAAATTTATTAAGACTTGATGTTGTTCGTCTTGGAAATGGTCTTAGGCACATTGGAGATCATGCTTTCAGGGAAAATCCACTTATGGGCAGAAGTGAAGGTTTTATTATTCCAGCATCGGTAAATCATATAGGAGACCATGCTTTTGTAAGAGCCAGGTCCATTGAGCATATAGTATTGCCTGAGGGTATTACTCGTATCGGCAAAGAATTGTTTAGATATGCGGATAGACTTCAAACTGTGGTTATTCCGGAATCGATCACAGAGATTGGAGAACTTGCGTTTTATGGAACAACAAACTTGCGAAACATCACGATTCCAAACTCAGTTTTGAAAATAGGTTGTCAGGCTTTCCGTTTTGCTGTTAGTTTGGAAAGCATAATTATTCCGTTTAATGTCAGCCAAATGGGTTCAAATATTTTCAGCGATATACAAGAAATTAAAGTGTATGTTCGCGCCGAAACTCGTCCTATTGGTTGGAATATCGAATGGGATTATGATGGGCATGAAGTTGTTTGGGGATATTTTAGTGACCATAGTGTTGCTTTAATTTTTGATACAAGAAGTGGAGATAGGGGAATTTCAACTCAAACAATTATCAGTGGACAAACTGCAACCGAACCAGAAAATCCAACAAGAGATAATTGGATTTTTATGGGTTGGTATAGTGATGTTGACATGACGCAACGATTTGATTTTGAACAAGCGATTACTTCAACCACTGTCGTGTTTGCAAGATGGGAGCAAGAGAGAATAGTATCGACAGGTGGCAATCACAGTTTTTCAATAGATGAGCAAGGAAATCTATGGGCATGGGGAAATAATTATTTTGGGCAGTTAGGAGATGGATATTTTGGACAATTACAAGATGGAACAATAGTAGGTAGATCTAGTCCGATTCAAATCAATTCGGGAAGACTGGGTAATGCGAAAGTAATAAGCATATCATCAAGTGCTAGCCATAGTTTAGCGATAGACGAGTTTGGTAATATATGGGCATGGGGAAACAACAATTGGGGACAATTAGGTAATGGAACAACGATGAGAAGTCCTATTCCATTGCAAATTAGTGCAGGGATGAGATTTACAAATGTATTGGCGGGTGACGGTAATAGTTTTGCATTAGACGCACAAGGTAATCTATGGGCATGGGGATTGAATAATTTTGGACAATTAGGTAATGGGACGACAGAGAGTAGTTTGTTCCCGACAATAGTAAACACAGCAGGCAGAATTAATAATGCTAGAGTAGTGAGTGTATCAACGGGAACAAATCACAGTTTAGCAATAGACGAATTTGGAAATCTATGGGCATGGGGAAGTAATGCTAATGGAAGACTAGGTGACGGAACAGCAATGGGCAGAACAAGTCCAGTGAGAATTAACACAGCAGGCAGAATTAATAATGCTAGAATAGTGAGTATATCGGCAGGTAATGGACATAGTTTGGCGATAGACGAGTTTGGTAATTTATGGGCATGGGGTTTAAACAGTTATGGTCAATTGGGTGATGGGACAACAACAAGTAGAAATAGCCCAGTTCAAATTAGTATAGAGGTCAGAGGGGAAAATGTGAAAGTAGTAAGCATATCAGCAGGTAATGAACATAGTTTGGCGATAGATGAGTTTGGTAATTTGTGGGCTTGGGGTTTGAACAATTATGGTCAGTTGGGAGAGGGAACAACAACCAACAGGCTAGCACCAGTTCAAATTAGTATAGAGGTCAGTGGAGAAAATGTGAAAGTAGTAAGCATATCAGCAGGTGTTGGACATAGTTTGGCGATAGATGAGCATGGTAATATATGGGCTTGGGGATTGAACAATCATGGTCAATTAGGGGATGGAACGAGAGTGAATAAACTTGAGCCAGTTCAAATTCTTAAAAGTTAAATGCGACATAATAATGTAAACATATATGCAATATATCTTGCATAATTTGTTGCTGATGTTTTAGTAGTTTTAAAAAGGATAGTGGCAACTTAATGATATATAAATTATTATATAAAGGAGTGCAAATATCATCAAAATGAAAAAAAATATTAATTCTATTAGCTTTAACATTGTTAGTGATATTAACGGTTGGTGTTTTTGTTGCATGTGAAAATAATGAGGAAATAGATATTCCAACAGCAATTTTGTTGGATATTCCAATAATAACTTCTATTTCTGGCACAGGACTAATAACATGGGAAAATGTGTCTTATGCTGATGGATTTGAACTTGACATCAATGGAGAGATAATAAAAAACAACATTAACTTACTATCAACTACAACTCACAGGCTCTGCTTTTTGGCATGCTGTGACAATAAGAGCATTAAGTAATACTGAACACATCATCGATTCTGATTGGAGTGAAGAAAGGCAAGTAAGAGAACTGGGGACTCCTGTTTTGAGGGCAGATGGAAATGTAGTGACATGGGGTGCAATTGCTGGGGCTATTCGATACAGGCTCATTATCAACGAAGCAGAGGAAATAGTCAGAACAGTTACTGATCGTAGTTTTATTTTGTCAGAACTTGATTCGAAAAATTTTAGAATTTCAATAAGAG
>Ga0123352_10001873_pt1 | contig 28616 bp, 18 predicted proteins | sample TergutLab28metaG_FD_89700 | JGI IMG/M metagenome (GOLD analysis project Ga0123352, IMG submission 89700) | Labiotermes labralis P1 segment gut microbial communities from Petit-Saut dam, French Guiana - Lab288 P1 | ecosystem: Host-associated > Arthropoda: Insects > Digestive system > Gut ... | reverse complement strand
TTATATATTGCTCAACATGTTTCAGACGTTAATACGTCCATCTTCAGGAGCTAGCGAGTACTTGTTGTGTTGTGTAGGCTGACTTGAGGCGTGCTGGTGTTATGTGGCGGGATTGGTTGTTGGTGATGTGGTATCCAAGTGTAGGCTGATGTTGAGCAATATATAATAAAGCAAGTGTCATCTAGTTGGTCAACCTTTATTCAAATCTCAAGATGATGCACAGTCCAATACGCTTAAGAGTCTCCATTAAGGTTTTCTGGTTTAAATATTCCATGGATGTCTAATCTCACATGCATGCTACACACCGTGTCCATCTAATCCTCCTTGACTCTTTCATCCTAATAGTGTATTGAAAGGTACAAATTATGAACCATTGCATTAAACAGGTTTCCACCATCTTCTTTTCGTGTCGTCCCTCTCAGATCCAGATATTTTCCTCCATATTCTGTTGTCAAGCACCCTCAGCCTATGTTTTCCCTCAGAGTGACAGATCCATATCAAATGAGTAAATGACAGATTTCAGGTTCTAACACTGATGCTGATGAAGGTAGTTTTCTGGGATATTATGCCATGGTTGCTGGGAAACAGTTACATTTCAGAGGGCAATGAATATGGTACCACACTCCTACAAAATGCCATTAACTGTTTACCAATTGATGTGATGTAACACCCCACAAGACTTCTACAAAGCACCTGAATTTATTTTTTTGTCATTGCTATCTGCTCCCCCCCCCTCCCCCCAACACTGCCTGCCGTCCCATCAATATGAATGTATCACCTTCTGATACTGAAGCATTTACAATATGTATTCCTCTATTCACAGTGGTATGAGGGTGAGCTGATATGTAATGCCTTGTAATTTTTGTATGGAAATGTGTAAACATATTTGCGTAAAATCAAAACAGGTCACTTTCTTGAACCTTGGTTTTCACCTCTGTACAGTTATTTCCCCACATAATCATCTTTTCAGTCTACATTCTTTCACCAATGTTCAAGTAGTTTTGTGTGAGTCCGTTGTAATAGATTTGTGCATTTGGTGACAGAACCACAAGGTGACCGCTGTCCTGGCTTCATCGTCTGACATGTAGTGATGTCCTGTAGGCTGTTCTTTCACTTCGGGAAGGAGATGAAATTCTGACAGCCCAAAGTCAGGGCCATACCGTGAGCAATCTAAGGTGGTGAAACCGAGATGTTGAATCTGTATAGATCTTGCACTTCTTCAGTTGTCATATTGAGGACAGGCTGCTCCATATGAGGAAAAAGTGGTTGAAGTCATGCTTTCAACTTTCCCAGTTTTTCACATTGCCACTTAGTGGTGAAGTCTTGTGCCAGTAGGTATGAACTTTGAATGCACCATCCTTTTAACATCCCAGAAAACTGTGAACGTGACTTTGCCAGCAGATGCTGCAGGATGGAATTTTTTCGGTGCTGGTGATCCTTTGTGACATCACTATCCTGAAACAACTTTCATTTGCTGATGCATACTGATCAGAGGCATGTTTTCTGCAGTTGGGAATTCATCACTGCACTCAGTTCCATCTGTACTACATACGTCACACTCTGCCATATTTAGGAGCACAGTTTAGAGCATTCTGGTGGCAGAAGTTTAATTTTCAGCCCCATGGCTTGGGCAGGTCTAACAAATTGAATGCATTTCAGTGTGCTTACATATGTTTATCTTAAGATTAAAAAAAAAGGAGGCATTACTTTTCAGCACCCCTTCATACAATGATGGTGAGAAAAATATTGAGCAAAAGAAACTAGGGTAATTTGGCTTCAGTTTTCCTGTAGTCTAAGCTTAAACAACAGTGACAAATCTTATCTACAGAAGTAAGAAATAATAAAACTTCCAGTCAGCTGTGAGCTGGCAGTGAACCTAAGATCATCTGTCTGATGGTTGTTTGTATTACCCCAAGACCACCAGGTCTGCATGCTAAAGTGAACACATTGTCTGGTAATAAAGTTGACCTGAAGAAAATGCTGTACAATTGTAGTAAACAGACTACATTATAGGTATATACAATATTCTGCAAAAACAAGTATGTTAAGTGAAAAGTGTGACAGCAGATTACAAGCTAGAGATATAACTGAACAGAAAGAAAATTAGGGACAGCCAGAATTTTGAGAAAGTGTGATACATTCACAATCAAGGATATAGTATTACATGGAACTGAAATGAAAATGCGCAATAGAATCATCACCATTGTTATCAGTCCAACATAACCTTAGTGGTTTATGGTACGGATGTTATGAACATGAATTTTGGTATTGGAGTTCTGGATGAACTCTGTAAACTGCATGGTGTTAGTTCTCTGAAGATAAACATTACATACGTCACCATGAGAATCTCAAGTCATTATATTTTCATGCAACATTCTGATTTGAACTTACGAAATAATATATAAGTATACACATTTCCACATTGATAATGAAATTAATGCACTATTATTCCATCAAATTAACAATATAAATTCATGTTGCACTTTATACAAAATCATTTAGTAACACGTACTTACCGAAATGAGAATTTTTTACTAATTCATCACCTGAAAAATAGAGGATTGCCTTTAATTGCACAAAAATTAAACACATTCTATATAGGTATTTTCCTGTAAATCAAAGATTATGAAGGCAGCATCACCTTATGTTCAGGTAAATATAGTATGTAAAGTTATTGTATCATTTTTATAGGGTGCAGTTAGCATACTGTCTTCAGATGCTCAGTCGAGAGAAGGAAGCACAGTCAATTTATACAGCAGCTTTAAAACATAAGCCAGATGATATTGGCTTAGTGGCTATTGCAAGTAATAATATGGTTGCCATCAATAAGGATCAGAATGTATTTGATTCTAAGAAGAAGATGAAGAATGCCACACTAGAAGGGCTGGAACATAAGTTGACATCACGGCAGCGCAAGAACATAGCCTTAAATCATTGCTTGCTTGCACACTACACCAATCAGGGTGAACAATGTCAGCAGTTGTGTGATAAATTGGTGGCCACATATCCAGATTTGGAGGCAGAGGCAGCTCTCATCAGGGCTGTGCAGCTTGCAAAGGATGGAAATGCTAGAGAGGCTGCTGCACTCTTGGATAAAGACTCAAAACTAGATCAGAAGCAGAAACTAGCAATGAAACTTGCAGCAGTGCAACTTCTGTTAACTGAGGTGAGTGACTGTGCAGTTTGCTGTATTGCGTTCCATTAACGAAAACTACTGGAATGATTTATGTTTATTCATGGCATTTTTTTTTAAATCCTACCAGACTTCAAATCGTAGAAAATTGTTGGTATTTTTTCCTTCTATGAATGTAATTAATTTAAAATGATTTTATATGAACATGTACTGTCTTTGTTTTCAGGGTGACAGGAAAGAGGCTTGTCAGATTCTACAAAATTTGGGTAATGCCACATTCAAACCGGGCATTGTTAGTGCTCTGGTTACACTTTATTTAGCAGATGGAAATCGTGATGGAGCATCCAAAGTTCTTAAAGATGCTGTTGATTGGTATCGTAAGAACAAGGTACATTTATTGGTACCTCATAGTAAGTGCTTTGTTCTAAGTACAGTGTAGGTTCACATTTTGACTTGTGACTGACTATCCTAAGGTTTTTGAGAATTTCCTTGGTTTCTCAAGACCAGTTGTGGGATAGTACATCAAAGCACCCCATAACTGCTACTATTCTTATCCTTACAATTCATTATTCATAATCAGCCTTTGTTTTCATGCTCTGTAATCTGTGTAAATGATGAAGTGCCATTACATAAATGAAGAAGCAAACACCTAAATCAGTTCTGTAATCCAACAACCACTGGGTACCAAGGGTAAAGCAGCCATGGTGTGAAGATGGCCGCCCACACCCATCTAATGCTGAAGGTTGACATAACGGATCCCACCTCCACTCTCCCACATGCCTTCATGACATGGTGCTTAATTTATTTTGTGATGGTAAATGGTAAGCTACCACATTATCTCATGTGTGGCACTGTACCACATAAAGTTAACAGTGAATTGCTGTATTGGTGGTGTTAACAGGTCAGCACAGGACATCTGGGCACACTGTGGCGCCAAGCAGCAGACTTCCACTTGCGAGGGGGTGAGCCAGATGTGGCTGCCAAGAGTCTAGAGGAGCTGCTCAGAATCAACCCAGGTGACAGAAAGACACTCGCCCAGCTGGTTGTAGCATATGCTCAGGTCAGCATGCTCAACATATTGTCCATTTTTAACAGTTCTGGCACAACTGTGTCCCAGTAAGACTTGTAGAAAAATTGTACTGGGCATAAAATGTGCATAAATTTAATTCAAATCTCTTGAGGGCTTCCCTAATCATTACAGACAGATGGACAGCCTGACAGTAGGTGCATTTTTGCAACTCTTCAGTGCAGACATACAAAAAAAATTATTCTGCTCATGATGTCTGCATACAGTGATTTAAGTAAGTTCTTTGCTCATTGTTGCAGTTTGATCCCATGAAAGCCCAAGCCCTTAGCAAGCAGCTGCCCCAGTTAGACTTCACCCAGAACACAGATGTGGATGCCTTAGAAACATCTAACTGGATGATGGGAACCAAGGTTATCAAGAAGAATGTGGGAAAAGTTGAGCCTTCGCCTGGCTCAAAGCCAGGGTGAGATGCTTATCCTATTTTCAATAGTACTCATTAAGTTAAAGTTCATCCTACAACATGATGTGAAGGCACAAAGGGGGACTAGAGGTATATCTCATCTCTTTCTTTAACCTCGATGCTTATTGGGGGTGGCTGGTCAACGCACACCTCAGCTGCTTTACCCCTGGGAAAGACCCAATACCAAATGAGTGAGTGAGCCCCAGGGCTAGTTTGGATGGGTGCAGAAAATCTCGCCACCACCGGAGTTTGAACCCCGAACCAACCAGTCCATAATGAGTCACTATACCAACTGTGCTATTTCACCCCTCATAGTAGTACTTGTACTGGCTGTGAAGATGTTGGAGGCAGGGATTTGAACACAGGAATCTGAGGTTATGCCTCGGTGCAGGATTCATGTGTACTCAGAGGAATAACATTGTAGGTGGAAAAATGGATTATAATCTAGACATGTTAATTAGCATTGGTGTGTGCAGAGGTGAAAAATGTCATGCTGAGTGGTCAATAACTGAAGTTTTAGCTTTTCTGGGATGTTACACCATGGCAGCTGCTAAGTAGTTAGATACATTTCAAAGGACAAGCAGTCCAAGATCATGTTTGCAGCATGGAAATTAGGCAATAGAAATTTCTTATACAATTCTGATTAAGATTTTATTCATAGTTCCAAATAATTGTTTCGGCAGTACACCAGGTAGTGAACTAATTCAGAAGAAGAAAGCAAAACATAAGCGGAAGGGCAAGTTACCGAAGAACTATGACCCAAATATACCACCTGATCCAGAGCGATGGTTACCGAGACATGAGAGGACAGGTTACCGTAAGAAGAAGGACCGTCGCAACAAGGACATTGGAAAGGGCACTCAGGGAGCAGCAACTGGTGCTAGTGATCAATAGTAAGTGATAACTATTTGAGCAGAAAATGTAAATAACAGGTAAATTATAATCATATAATTTTATTATTCAATCATGACATATTTCAGCCTGTGTTGTTAGGCCAACTTGAGGGTGAATCACACACAAAACCTTGAAGGAACTGAGACATATTTACACATAATGCATTATGAGGATTATAGGAACTGGGGTCTCATATTCCTTAACTTCACTTCTATTTTAGCATAGAGTAAAACCCCTATACATCTCTGGGGCAAAAAAAAAGGGGGAGGGGGTTAGGGGGGAAAAAAGGAAAAAGATGGGAAAAGGAAAAGTGACAGTTGTGTACAAACATGTAGTGTGTTCAGAATGTGAGAAAACAGCAACAAAAAATGAAAATTGTATGTTTTACACTTGCGCCTGTAAATATAATAAAGAAACAAAACTTGCCTGTACCTGTGTGGAAATCACTTTACTGATAACGACACTGAGCTGGGGAGGGAGTCACAGCCCATACAGTCAATTCTGACTAGATGTTTTAAACTGGCATCAAACAAGGGAGTTGCAAAGGTATAGTGCTTATTGTTCAACTGAGTACCTTCTTTGGTAGTAGTACAAAATTATTTTGTTATACCATTTTAATGCATGTGACTACTCCAAGAAGGTAATGCTGAGCTAAGACTATACAAACAGTATTACATTCAGTTATATACTAATATTGGAAGACACTTTAATAGGAATTGTGACAGTATGCTTAAATATCAGTGGCACAAAGCGATATAGGATCTCAGTTCCTGTATCCTTGTGTTGTTATATATGTAGATCTCACTCCTCTACAATTTTTTTTTTTTGTGTAATTGTACCTGAAAATGGAATAAAAACATATCGGCTGAAACAGTCATCTGTGGCTGTGTAATACAGTTACAGTATTACAGCTGTGTTAACTGAAAGTGGGCCCAGTCATTAATTGTAGCTATATGTGAACAAAATGGTGTGTCATACTCCAAGACATAGGCACCTTTTTGTAATTCCACAAAGAAGGAACATAAAACAGCCATACGGATTATACACATAGGAGATATGTAGACACATTTGGAAACATGATATGAGATGGATGGCCAATTTCAGATCCTACTCTCCTGTTCTCCTTTACCACAATGTTCTTGATGGTATCACTAGAAAATATAACATTAAGAACAGGTGTTCTTTATGTTCACCTCAAAACTCGGAGTTTTTTTTTAATACTGCATTCAGCTCAACTTGAAAAATTTGTTTTCACATCCCTACAAGGACTCATACATAAATGAAAAGAATCCTGCAGAGGAACATGAAATATATACAATTCAGTATGCAAGTCAGATTTACTTTAAAAAAAAATCCTCCAGAATCAATTTAACGAATTCATATAAATGTGTCTACTTTTCAGTGACATAACGAAGATGCAAAGTCAACAATCAAAGGCATCTCCTAACCCTAACAGTCCAATCCAGCCAGAAAGTACTGGCCCACGGCAGCAGCAACGTAAAGTTCAACAGAAAAAGAAGAAAAAGGGAGGGAAGTGGTAGGCACAAGAAATTACGGTCCAACACTGCCAGCCAGTCAGCACTGTGTACAGTAAAAGACGTTGTCTTTTGGGTTTATGTCTTGGTAATATATTGAATGTTCCACATGTTTTTTAAGGTGAATTACGACCACTTTTAAGGCACTAAGGCACAAAAACTCTTCCAAGAGTATGTATATTTTACTGAAAAACTAACACTTATAATGAACTGTTGAACATTTACTAGTAATTGACATGTACTGATGATTCTGGGTCCAGTGTAGAACAGTCGTCAGTAATGCCCTTATTTTCTTCGGTAAACACAGCTGACTTTCACTACGTGCCTTCTGTTGGCAAAATAACTCATAGCAGCTCCATGTTACTGGATAGCACAAAAGACTGTTTCTGTTATGTCATGGCATATGAATGTCAGGGAGAACACGTATGTAGGGTACCACCTTGTGGAATATGTAAGTATTTTGTCTGTCCATTAGCAATTAAAATATCTTGTGAAATTTAAATTTAATATCTTGTTTACTGGTTTTCAGAATAAAATTACCTCAAATTCCTAGATTTATTGTAAGATTACTTACACATTTTGTTGTTTGGAAGTTATATTCATTGTAGTACCACTGACATGATATATGACAGTCTATTTGTACATTAGCTGGTTCCATCAGTATGTAAGTTGATGTGCCATAGGAGCCCAAAATACTGGAAGAAGTGTATGAAGCTAAAATCTATAACCACATTAGACTGCAACTTTAAAAGAAGGGAACTATTATATTGGTGATAACACACTACATGCAATGGGAGTGGTTTGCAACCAGTCCACCAACATACTGTGTCCTCACAGCTACACTGGGTATAAATGTGCATAGATGAACACATCCCAAAATAAATGGTTATTCTCAGTGCATTAACAAGGCATCGGTAACAGCATTTATTATGTTACAAAACTTGACCCCAGTAAACAGCAAGACATTTTGACTGCAGAAAACTCTGACCCTAAAATACGGTCACAATTTGAATCATGTTCAGAAGTACCTTCTTAAGTACTGGTTAACCTCAGTGATGTTTCTTGTTTACCATTCCATTCTTCTGGGGTATGATGTGCATTCATATCCAAGACATTCTGACCCTTGAAATGAGGGCTGTTGCCTTTAAAGTTTGGGATCTGATTATCCTTTGACACAGCATCATATCGCAGAAGAACTGAACCCTCAGCTGCACTGCTTGGAAAACCTCAGGATTCCCGAGTTTCATAATATTTTCTTAAGGGTGTTCCTCTTTCTCTGTCTGCCCCTCTGTCCCTCCCCACTGCTTTCATTCCATGCCTGTGTATTTATCCCACAGAAAGTACATGAATTTGTGTTGACAGAATCCTCCCTTGTTTTTCGATATAAAGTTTCTCCTCACTTAGTTATATCAGCATGGTTCCATCTATCAAATTTGATTACCACCATATAATGTCATCCTTTTTAACATTAAATAAGATGATGTTTCATCTGCAGAATTGAAATGGGGATTTAAATTACTTCACTGGCATTTTTTGTTCATTAATTCCATGCCCCAAGTGTGAACATGGTTAGAAGATGCGGATACACAAATTTTTAGGGTGAGAAACATGTACCCTAGAAAAAGAATGTGATTTGCAACTCAGATTAGTTACAAACGTAATAGTTCTTGAAACTGCATCTGCAGTTATAACATTTCTGTTTTAGGCTATAATTTGTAAATTTGAAATAATTCAATCTGCTAACATTTGTTAAAGAAGCCAGAAGTAAAACAGCCTGATTCTGTGGGAAGCATTACAGTGTAAAGCATGTTAATTCAAAGTGCTCATGACTAAAAAAAATCTGTCTTTGTGTTATGTGATTTTGAGTTGTCTAAATTTAAATACATGCTTGGCTGTTTATGGTTGTTTGACATCGTTTGTTATGTTGAAAGTTAATGTTTTACTTCATATAGTAACTAAATCTTCTCATATTTATTTTTTGGTTGCTTAATATGTGATTTAATGAAGTTTGCAACAATATGCAAGCCAGCAAACAATAATTTGTGTTCATCAAACTTTGATATTAGTGCACCACTGTAGAACAGTGCTATCATGTTCATGCAATGTGGTGGTGGTAAGGGCTTACACCAGTGTCACTAGCACAGTTGAATCATTCCATCATACACAGTGCATGGTACAGAATGGTGCTGAGTTCAAGCAGATAATACACACTTGGTGCTTTCAAATCAGGAAAGGATAGAGGTAGATGTCAGCTGTAGTTCAGTTCACACAATATTTTGTTGCCATTACACAATGTACCAGTGAAGGAGAAAAATGCCCACTGCATACATGTTCACACAACAGTTTCTTTGTATCACAGAAAGGCTGTCAAAGGCTCAATAAATTGGTCAACACTGCAACACTTATCAAAGCTACTAGGGCAAGCGATGTGACCATGCAATTCCTCCCAATTTCACAGCAGCACACAATGCATACAACAGTTCGTACTTCTTCTGTACAGGCCATTATAGGAAACAATACACACCACACTCCAGTGTGACCATCGCAGAGATAAACGTTACACAAATTTCCCCCAAAAATAATGTATTTTGAATTATATGACTTTTAGTAATCGAACTGTGGAACTAATGTTACCTAGTGTAGTCACCAGAAATGCAAAAACAACAACAAATGAGTCACCAAAACTAGCCTCTCAAACAGTATATGAAAAATGACACTTACTTTTATTCTGTTCCAATACATCTCTGTAGCAGCTGACAGCATCTTTAAAAAACACACTGGAAAAACTTAAAACGCCTCTCATTTCTCCACCCAGAACACCAGCATTACCACCTGATATGCAGAACTTTTTTTGTCTGCATCCATTTTAACCACAAATGTGTGTGCAATGCTGGAAACAACAGAACCCACACAAATTCGAACCATTGATCCTGAATTTGGAAGCAGAAACATTAAACACTGGAACACTAGACTAGAAAGTTACCTACAAGAAGGAATTTCAATTGGTCCTCATATATCATGGGGACCGCGGTGGCACAGTGGTTAAGGCACTGTGCTACAAATCGGAAGGTCGCTGGTTCGATCCCACCTGGTGTCCTTGGAATTTTTCATTAACATAAAATCCTTCCGATTGCACTATGGCCCTGGGGTCGACACAGCCCCTAACAGAAATGGGTACCAGGAGCATTTCCTGGAAGTAAAGGCAGCCGGTGCGTAAGGCTGACAACCTTACCACCATCCTGTGCCGTTGTCATGAAATCTGGGAACCTTAACTTCCTGGAACCCTCTGGGGCACTCCAGGCCTGTAACAGGACTGCTTTACCTTTACCTCTTATATCACAGTGTGACATATAACCCATACAACAGATAACATATATTCCATGACAGATACATAATTAACATTGATACTTCAGCAGATAAGCTACAATAACATCTTCAAAATGTCCTATTTAAGGTGTACCAGTACATTTGGGCAAATTACAGAAGTACACTATAGCCACTTCATTTGGAAGTTTACAGAACGTATATGAGGAGGAAACAAAGAACCTGCCCAAAATGCAAAAGTGATCCTTTGGACACAGTCTGTGGAAAGTTCATATATTACCAACAAAAATGTTTTTTGATATTGTGTGAAGTGCATTAGGGCTGACACACCAAACTCTTATAAACGTAATGTAATGAAAGAAACCACAGCATGACCTGTACATGTAGTGGGCATTTTCCCATGTCATTCATACACCGTCAAATGACAAGGGAATTTTATGTGAATTGAACTACAGCATATGCCAAATTTTTTGCTTTGTGTGATTCAAAAGAACTGGGGTGTATTGTATGTACATGTGTAACATGTTTTTCTTTGTGTGCGTTGGAGTAACCCAGCTGGGCTTCTGAGACCTGTCCAGGCCTTTTACTACCAGAGACTGCACTGTTCTACAGTAGTGCCTAAAGTGCTGTGCCATAATTTTAAATTACAAATTTACCACACTTTGAATTAACCACATTATAAAGTACACAAAACCCTATATTTAATTCCTGGGAATGTCACATGCTTCGAATGATACGGTATTTTCAATTACCAAGCTGGTAACTGCACTCTGAAAATACAGAGTGCTTCTCTGTCCAAGCAGCAACAAAATTTTAAGTCTTTTCTCAGATTTGGTGGAATTTGTTGGAGGTAACTGAATAATTTTCAGTTCACACTGTTCTTTATGTGAAGTATGCACAGATTTTCTGTTAACTAATTTATTTGCCAGATATGGACAAAATTCTGGCTATGAGCATATACCTTGCTCCTAACAATTGAAGAAATACGGAAGTATATTTCAGTTCATTTCACGGGTACATTAAAGTGACTACAGTGAAATCACCCTCCAAAATTTCTCAGTTTAAAAGTTGTTCTTTGTTTAAGATTTTCATCAAGTTAGGATCAAATTCATTATCCCATTGAGAAATGTGAAATTGACATTTCACAATACACGTATGTAATATTTAACATAAAGAAATATTTTGTGTTCTTAATGGAAATTGAATTGGAGCCTGTCACACCCCTTTTTTTTTTTGGACAGAGTCATTAACCTTTTAAAGACCAAGATTAACCTGAAGTATACTTAAAGATTCAGTTCATACTGTGCAGTAAACACACACTGTCTTGGTTACAAAAAATCAAACAGGTTATTGCTGTGTAGGGGAAAAAATCACTTGTTGGTCAAGGATCCTTACCTGATATATATAAATGCTATCTGTGGGCAGAACATAAAATTTCTGATGACCTAGTGGTGAATAAAGTAACTATTGGGCTGTTAGAGTTAAGCATGTTCACACATTTAAGGTTATTAGTTTCTAAAACAACAACATATTCTTTACACTATAAGACATAAATATATAACAAGCTGCTGGTCTGGATAAAAATAGAATAAACTATTGAAGGGAGAATGTGTAATAATGTATTTATTTACCTATCCAGTAACCTTAACCTCTATCTGCCCACAGTACATTGTCATGGCTGGAGTTTTCCATGCTGCGCATGACCATTAAATTTCTGGTATTACTGCAATTCAAACAAATTATATAAACTACAGTTAAGATACAAACAAGTATTGGATTTAAAAAAAACAATGTTTATTTGTAAATGAATTTGTGAATATTTATTATGTATCAGTCTTTCATGCATTTATGTAACAGTATTTTTGTACATTTATCTTCACTTTTTATAAGAACATTTCACACACAGTGAAATCTCAGTATAACAAAATTGTGGGGGTGAAAGAATTGCATTGGTTATAATGGAAAACATTAAGTAGTCAGAATGATAGTTGTGAACATGTAAAAAAACTCAAAAACTAGACATACCCCATTTACTTTGTAAAAAAAGTTGGGATTTTTTTTTCTGTACAGCCCACATTAGTAATCAGTTCTCAGTAAATTCTTGGAAAATACAGTTCTCTCTAAAGGCAGCCCAGAACATCATTCTTGGCCATTATGAAATGCTTCCACAACAGCAATGACACTTTTATCACTGCTGCCACAGTGGCATCTAAGCACACTTCAAGTTACATGAGGCATAACAGAGTTGGTCCATAACATGCACAACATGAAGCTTACCTATGACTGCACCTAACAAAATATTAATTTTGAGAAGAAAGCCTGAAGATGGGCACTGATCATGCCCCCAAAACATACGCTGTATTTACTAATTTTCATAAATGGAATATATACCTTTGTGGCTCCAAAGACATGAAAGTGTAAAATATAACTTGGTAAAGTATGTGGTCCTTATTTTATATGACAATTACCACTTGTCATTACCAGCGACTATTGTGATGCATGTATGGGTGTTCAGCTAAGTTATACACTTTAATATGATAAGTGAGCCAACAGGAAATGATGATAGTTATCACTGAAAATGATGGCCATGTGTTACAAGGAATACTAAAATATAAGCCACACAATCTAGAATAACATGATTTAAAAGACAAAGTCCAGACATGAGGCTAACAAAATAGAATCAGGGCATAGTCTAGGATGTGACACTGTGTACACTTGTAAGAAGACACTATATTGGGCAAACTAGTAGAAGAGCATGTTCCCCTTCTCACAGGGTGCAACAAATCAGCAGAACATAATCTGAACAATTACCACCATGAAAATATGAAAAAAACATGCATTTTGCTACTGTAGTGCCTTCCTACCTAAATGATGGCTTGACTTCCGTCAAGTTTTCCAGGAAAAGATACTAAAACTTGTGGTAGAATTTCACCACCACCAGCCAAAGAGATTTGGCAAATCTAATTTTTGCAAGGATTCGCAGAATAATCGTTTGATTCAATCCCGATTTGGATAAAAGTAGAAATATATATTCTATTCTGTAAAACTAAATATTTTGTAACAGTAACTAACAAAATGATAAATACAAACTTAATCAATCAAACTCTGCCAAAATGAAGTGTAAGTTATTTAAATAATTAACTTGCCCTTCTGTCTCTCAGTAAATCAAAACATGTAAATTTGGAATAAAATCTAAATTTAATTGCCAAACTGCTCAACTCGAAATGAAGTGAAATTTGAATACCAGTCAATATGCCTTACCTTGAATAAACAGCAAACAGTACAGCATTGTAGTATCGTTACAACAATCTTTGTAATAATTGTATTCAATCACTATAATTCTTCAACGTGGATACGTGACGGCCGACAGCTAATTTGTTAGCGAGTGAGGGCGTTTACCGGGTTGCGCTAAGCTTTATAGAGAAGAGCTGACAAGTCATGCATTCTTAAGGGTATAATGATCTGATCAAGTCGCTGCCTGGTTCATGCTGGTTAGTACTGTGACTGAACGATCTCTTCCTGGATTTAAAGTATTAAAATTTCGAAGTTTCTATCTAATACAAATACATATGTAAATTTGACATGCATTACGTTACATCCCTTTCTATCTGCAGTATGGTATTTTGTACCATACTACAAACTGATATACAAATTTTATGTAAATGTCATTTATGAACCTTTGAAGGAAGAAATTTGAACTTTGAAATCTACTTGTTTAAGAAGCACATCATTCAATCACGTGGTCACACAAAATAAACATAAATGAATCACAAACAGTTCAGGCATACACAATCAATCTAATGGACTTCTATGTTAAATAATTAAAATTTCATATCATTAAGTATTCTGCAATGACACAATAGGGTTTAGTTGTAGAGAAGCCTGCAGGTTCCCACCTTCAGAACAAACTGTCATATATCTTGCAGACAGGGGTAGCACATTCCTCTAATAAAATGGTATCTAAATACTGAATCACATAGCCTCACCTCTTAAAAGGCACTAATCTCAAGACTCACTCCAATGAGAACCTCAAATCTTATGTGATTACACAAGTTGTTCAATCCACTCAAATGTTCTGAAAATATTGTAACACTTTTTCTGAAAAGGAAATGATTCACTGGAACCACACTTCACAGGTAAAACAAAAACCTGTTAGTGAAGCAATAGTCATGTTCTCCCCCCTGCCCCCCTTCAACCCGTCATCAGATGACAGACTGAATACAACCAGCTGTATTTAATAGATGGAATGCTCACCCAGGTTACTTTCATATTGCAGATGTTGCTTTGATGAAAGTAAATCCTTAAAAATGTATCTCACAATTACTGATACATGCCCATTTCAAATTAAAGAATTCAAGTATCAATGCAAGCACTCTTCTTTATACAGCAACCTGATTCATCTGCTAAAGAAGTCAGTAACACATCTGTCTAGAATAAGATTAATTTAAAATTAATACAGTAAGTTTCAGGAACATCCAAAACTATAATAATTACCTGATTACCGCATTGTGTTTTATGGCAGACGGTACCCAAAACGTGACCCAGTATTACACAAGAGTGACTCTTAGGATCAACAGACTTACAATAAATGAACCTTGGTGTAGAACCCATGATTTATAAAGACATTTGTGCAGTATCATCAACATAACAGAGAACAGCAAAACTTCCATCTGTTATGTTATTTAGGGGTTTTAACCCTTTGAAGGAACTCTTCAACATAAGTTCAATATGGACATGCAGTTCCTACCTGACAATGAACAGTGCCTCCAATATATAAAAAAAGGAGTATTTTTGGAAATAATCAGTATTGATTGTGCAAATCATAAGCAATGCATAAGTAAGATGTGTCTGACAAGATGTAAAGTACTTAATGTTATAGCACATGGTACTTTAGTTACCACTGTGCTTAGAAGGTTAAGTCTAATAGTAATTCAATTTCCAGTACCACATGCTATGTAACAAATTGAGAATCAAAATCGAACACTCAACAATTGCAGCAGACACAACAATTTTTGCAGCCTTTTGAGATAAAACATTACCAAACTCAATGCACAGAGTCCTTCTTGAGAAGCTAATAGTTACATAGCTAGTAAAAAATTTCAAAATTTGATGGAACCTAATCGTTTATAACTGTTCCCAGTCTGTCACTGGACTGTCATACACATATTTTTTTCTTTAAGATTCATTTTAATATTGTTTTCCCATTTACAATTAGGTCTTCCATGGGTTCTTCTCATCGGCCAGCAGACACTCCTCTAATGACAGTGAATCAGGAAGGTTCTCAGTAAATTTTGACTGACTTTTTGGTTATTTCTAACATGTTCACTCCCAGCTACCCACAGAGCCGCCACTCACTTCACTCCAAAAATTTTTGTACGTGTGGCTTTCATATGACCAAAACAAAGCAACAATAACTTATTTTCAGGCAGTAACAGACTCGCATATCATTGTACCTAACTAAATGCTCGGACTGTTTATTGACTGGGAAATCTGAAGTGCTAGTTGGTGCATGTTTTGAGATAGTCAAAGTTGTGTATGGCACTATGGACATTAAAATTACTAAACCATCATGGTCGTTACAGCGGTTAAATTCGTAACTACGCATGTCATGAAGGCATGCCGAAGGGAGGTGGAGGAGGTACAGTAGCGCCACAGGCGGCAGACATGCGTTACTACCATCCAGAGTAGGAGCGCTATACACGGCAGATGGGTAGAACTAACCTAACTCCCTGTTAGGTGAGCTGTAATCTGTGGTAAGTACTAGCTGTGCAGGTGGGCAGAACTAGTTGTAATCTGCGTTCCTTTTTTGTGGATGATAATTCTTAGACGCGGGTAACCACGTGTGCCGGTAGTTGGTTCGGATGTCAGTGGTCACAGTTCGTACACGTGGTTAAAAAAGGTCTGCTATGGTTTAATTCGAAGTGGAGGTGAGTGCTTTGGTGTCGTAGAAGCTGGAATATATTTGCTCAAATGTTAGTTTTTGCTGTAGTAGGATTCTCGAAGTGCAAACCATTATATTTAAGTGAACGTGAAAAATGTTAGGGAGTAAAATATACGCATTTAATCCACATACGATGGTACAGATGTGTTGGGCATTCTGAGGACATGGCATCGTGATATATTTGCGTAATACGGACCAACAAGATGCACTTTTTTCTTCTTCTCTCAATTTATTTCAGTAATCATCCTCTATATGTTTCGAATAGATTACTGTTCGTCATCAAGAGGTATTTTTCTGTATATACACGCCAGCAGCCAGTCAACGTAGATGCATGACATACCATATGCTGTATATACAGAAAAATACCTCATGATGATGAATAGTAAACCTATTCGAAACATGTAGAGGATAATTATTGAAATAAATCGAGAGAAAAAATGCATCTTGTTGGTCCTTACTACTCAAGTACAGAAATGTGCCATACATACGTCGTAATATCTGAAAATACTTTGCAGGAAATGCTTAGCAACCCTCATGAATTCGTTTAAGAGGTGGGGACTGTCGTGTGCTTTGGGCGGTAAAAGCGCAGAATACGTTTTCGGTTTTATGAAGTTAATGTGACATCAACCTACAATATGTCTTGATCAGGTTCCTGCAATGCCTCTTTATTGTTCTGACATACCAATAATGTCAGTGATTCATTTTTCACTAGTGCAGGTTACATTACCTCATTGTAGTCGAAAAATTAAAAGGGTAAGGTGGTTTGCCGGTGACTGGTGTCCGCCTCGCATATCTTGTTCATTCACAGCACACGGTATTTTATAACTTACCAAATGTTTTATCCACGATCAGCTAGAGTCACTCCAGCAGACCTTGATGATGCAGTTGAAAATATTATAAATTTAAGTCCCCACAGATTTGGAATCCGTTTGCTGAGGATTACATTGTGTTGTGTCTGGTGAATAATCTGTCAGCAAGGCATATAAAGTGTGTTACATTTAAATATGAAAACAATTAATGGTGACAGGTTTATAGTTAACAATTACCCACAACAGCTTAATTACATAACAAACCTGCATCCACTGGGATATCACCAACTTTATGCTCAGGGACATGGTAGAAGGTACACTTTGTATGATGTAAACCTGCTCCCACTGTAGAGCTTTTGCTGTCTGCTTAGAGCTTCGTTATTTAATGGTGCTTTGTCCAAACTGTCATGTTTAACCATAGCCATAGAGTAATGCCAATAAAAAAAATTCCTTCTGTAGGATACAAGGCATGGAACCCCATCATCAAACTTGTACGGTGCTGGGACAAGGAGGGCAGGATCGAGATGGACAGCGGGAAGAAGGCCATTGTGAGAGAACACAGTACAGTTTAACTTACATTTGGGCATACACAAAGTATGAAGACCTTGTGTGTCCTAGTTTGAACTCAAATCATGTAAGACCTTGTTAGGTTGAACAGACCTGATCACATTCTGGTCGCACTTTCCTACTTCCTTGTTGACCCATAAGCCATTGAGAACTAGGCAGTAATGAATAGACAGATTTTTAGGCAGTATATATATATCAGTGACTTTGGGTTTCTTACTGCATTGACCCTGATGATGGCAGTAGAGAAGGTGTCCAAAACATTGCTTTGTGACCCATCTGTGACATAGCTGATGGCCTGAGAATGTTAAGGGTTAGGAATAAGACAGTATAACTTATATGAAAAACAGGAAGGGTGTTTTCTCTTGCTTTCTACCTTTGTTCTTTCTTTCTTTTTTTTTTTTAATAATTTCAGAGCTAAAAGTTATATCATTGATTGTGATTTTTGTTGACATAGTGTGGTAACAAAATGTATGAACTGGATCCACCCTGAGCAAGGAGCACTCTTGAGAATGTGTCACTTTGATGATGTGTTGGATCTTTCTGGTATAATTTGTGCCTTCTTGATTCTGTGCTGACTAATGGGAGAACGTTTTAATACGTGAACACCAAGTCATGGAAATGATGTGGCTATTTCCTTTTCAAATGTTGGTATGGATTCATTGTGTATGACATTTTTTTGCATTCTGCAAGTCTATAATGTCGTCTGTATTTACAAGAAGTAAGGGTAAACTTGTCTTTATGCTGCATTAAACTTCATACCCTGGAACATATGAGGGACTGGAGGTATAGAACCATAGAGTCATAAACTATGCCTGGATGGTGGATGTTGGATGAGTCCCAGTGTTTCTGTGGGTGCAGTACTGAAAATAAAAGTTGCCACTCCTGCTAAGAATGGAATACCAGTCATCCTATGAGCACCCAGGCCATATATTCATTACACTACCCTGCCCAGGCCCAATACTGATTGCATTATCCTGCATCATGTCTTATCAGTTCACACACACATCAAGCCAGTCATTGGTCACTACTAATTGAACTACTATGGCTAATTTCTTGTACATGAAACACAGGTGCCCAGCCACTAGTCATATACCCTGGCATCCTTGGTGTAATTGAATATTGCTTGTGCATTCTGTAGCTAGTCCTTGTACTGAGCTGCTGTAGCTGACTTCCTGACTGTAATATACCAGTAAAGTCACTGACTTGCCTGCTGGACATTTTGACATATAGGAACATGTTTCAGACAAAGGATATGGAACAGAAGGTGCAGATGTAACTGTTCTTAATGGCATGATTTTGGAGAGTTAGAGTAAACAGCTATAACTTCTTTTCTTAGCTATATGAGGTCTATACATGTCCTAGTAACATTACTGCTAGTTGTGGGAAGATTAGTGTTGTTGAATATTATTTGAAAAATATTATACAAAGATAATTTTGCAGTTGCTAACATTTGAAATGGAAACATCCATTTTGTAGGAAGTATGAGTAACTCACTGTTTAGTCTCTGCCTTCACAGGTATATACTGTCTAGTTCCGGTAAATTGGAACTTTTTGGGTGAGGAAGTGGGGAAAGGAACAAGCAACAGGGAGGATCAGGGTATGAGGCTGGTACCTATTTTGTGGCACTAGATGTCAGTAAAAAATACCAGTCCCAAATACATTGGCCACTAGAACATTTGGAGATATCTGTAGCATTAAGAGGATCTAAACATGGTAAACTGTGCAATGTTGCTTGTATTTACTGTATGTGTTTATGTATATATATGTACATATATTACTTTTGAGTATTTAGTGTGTTAATGTATATTTTGGTGTGTTTGTATTTAATTTGTGTTTTTTGTAGAGTGAAAAATACTTTATCTCCCCCACAGCATAATACTATTCATCCTAAGGACATGGAAGTTGTAACAAATGTTATTGAGACATGTGACAAGGAAGCAGAGCAGAAACTACTGTTGAAGGGCAGTTATGTGCACATGGATATCGTGATGAACCATTTGGTGGAGAAAACGCAAGGAGAGATGCTAAAAGTCCAGAACAACTGCCTCAGAAACACAGTCCTAATGTTATGATTGTGGATGACTTTGATAAGTGTGTTATCAGAAACACAAAGAGTGTAGGAATTATGTGGAGGAAATGCCAGTTGAAGAGAAAAATACTGGTAGAGAGAGCATACATTGTTACCTGGAGGTCAGGGTACCTGAAGGAAGTGCAGGAGTATCGGGATAATGCACACTTGATGTGTTACATGCATAAGACATGGACAGACAGCAACTTAACATTTCGCAAATGTTGGCAAGAAGGTGAAGTCATGGGCATTCATACTCATGTGAACTCAGGATACAAGCTTTTAACGCTACATGTAGGGGGAATTGGTAGGTTCCTTCTTCCTAGCACATCTCATTTACAAGGCTGAACTTAAAGTGGGACACTGCCATGGACAAATGAATGCAACAAATTTTGAGAAGTGGGGAGTCAAGAAACTTATCACCAACTTTCCACCTCAGCCAGTAATTCTAGATAATTCTCCCTATCACTCTCTCCAGGTTGACAGACCACTGTCAACTTGCATAGTAAAAACTGGCATGATAGGCTCTGCAGGAAGGGTATAGTGTCTGATGAGACCATGAGCAAATGTGACTTACCAGTTAATTCTTCCACAGAAACCCAAAGAGATATGAACAAAATTGATCGCATAATCATGGTCATGCAGTTTGACTGCCTCCATATGTGGGACATAAACCTATAGAGCTCACAAGAGTCTAAATTAAAGAGACTCATGTATGAAAACATCACAGTGGGTTTGCATCTCCAGAAATTACTACAAATTACTACTTGGTGTGACTTGTAACAAAGGACAACTAATAAGGATATTGGAAACATGTTGAAAATATCCAGAAAGAGTATTTGGAAAGAGACAGGGTTGTTCTGTATGTCATATACAACATTACAACATTTTTATACACGTGAATCCTGATAGCGATAGTGGTGGTGATGGTGAACGTGAAAGCAGTGACACCGAGGATAGGAGTGATTGTTCATCAAGTGAAGACGTGGACTTGTAGCCAGCACAGTCACTGTAATGTAAATGATAAATGCTTTTGTACAGATAATAGTTGCTGAGTCATATATCTTTATCAGATGAGTACCCACCCCATGCTATCTGCATTCTTTAAATACCTTTGAAGTCTAAGTTCACCAGAATTGGACAGTACATTCTGCATGACATGTGTTGTCATATAAATATCCCACACCAGTGAAGTTGATAGTTGCAGCAGCAGTGGGGAACAGTAGGAGCACACACTGTTCCAATGAGGACTGTGCTGCTTTGAGTGGGTATTTTCAAATATTTGTTTTTAAAAGTTATAAGTAAATATCACTTTGAAGCTTTATCTTTTGTTAGTCTTGAATTTTAACAGACATTAGACACAAAGCATGTGTGCAGTTTTTATCGTAAATGGTATGTGTTCTGTTGTATCTGACTTACCATCCTTGTTTTTGAGGCCTGTTACTCTGTCCAAATATTGAGGCATGAAGAATAGCATTGGTTTATACTGTTACGAATGTATGGCAGTTTGAACACAAAAATTCCAAATGAAGCAGCAGATTGGCATTTGGTAAAAGAGACCTTATATATTAGAACTGCAGATTTGAAATAATGTGGTAAAAGTAAGTAAAAATTACAGCATTATATATTGTGTATTGTAATAGCAATGTAAAGATAAATTGATGACCCTTCTGTTTGATTTTTGTGTTGCAGACATGCATATTTTGTGTTTTCAGCTGGTTAATTTTCAATCCATCCAACCATAATTCATCTTTGTGTCATCACAAGAATAATATTGTACAGTATATGGCCACTATATGTTCACCCCAGTTTAGGGTGGTTTATCAAGGATGGTAGTATGTCAGCGGTGGCAGTACATTGAAATACCACATAATAGTGAATTTCTATTTACATACTATCATGGGTGCTAAGTGAGGGTGGTGCTGTATCAGGGTTTGACTGTATTTTGCTAGGGATTTGTTCAGGCAAACTGTAAATATATAAAAGTGTATTTTACCTGCTGCCTGTGCAAAAGGAAATTATTTAGGATTGCCACTGTGGGTTTCAACGAAATGGGTCAATTACTGATCATATGTTTTGGATTTGTCAGATACTTGGGGGGGGGGAAGGGAATACAATGAGACAGTGCATAGAATTCAAAGATGCCTATGATTCTGTTAGGTGGTGGTCTTGTATAATATTCTCATTGAGTTTGATATCCCCATGAAATTGGTAAGGCTAATAATAGTGTGTAAATGAAACCTGTAGCAGACTCTAGGTAGACAAAGATATATCTCCTGTGAGAATGGTTTGAAACAAGGAGATTTGTTATTGCCATTGCTTTTCAACTTTGCATTAGAATGTGCCATTAGGAGGGTTTAGGCAGACCAGGAGGGCTTGAAACTAATTGTTACACATTAGCTTCTATTTTATAAGGATCTTAATGTATTGGTTGCAAGCATACATACTATAAAGGAAAACACAGAAGCTTCATTGTTCGTTAGTAATGAGATTGGTTCAGAAGTAAATGTTAAGAAAACTAAGTATGTGGTCATGTCTAAAGACCAGCATGCATTCCAAAATCACAACATATATATATATATATATATATAGGTAATAAAACCTTTGAAAGGTGGAACATCTACAATATTTGGAAACAAACCTAATGAATCAAAATTCTATTCATGAAGAGATTAAATGCAGATTGCAGTCAGGGAATGCTTGCTTTTATTTGATGCAGAATCATTTGTCTTCCAGTTTGCTGTCCAAAAATATAAAGGTCAAGATATATAGAACTATAATTTTGCCTTTTGTTTTGTATGGTTGTGAAACTTGGTCTGCCACAGTGAGTGAGGAACATAGACCGAGGGTGTTTGGGAATAGGGTGCTGAGGAAGATATTTGGGCCTACATGGGGTGACGTAAAGGGGGAGTAGGTAAGACGACACAATGAGACACTTTATAATCTGTACTAACCAAATATTTTGGTGATCAAGTCAAGAAGAATGAGATGGGCAAGGCATGTAGCACATGTGGGAAAGAGGAGAGGTGTGTACACGATCTTGGTGGGGAGACCTGAGGGAAGGATACCACTTGGAAGACCCAGACATAGATGGTGGGATGATATTAAAATGGATCTTCAAGAAGTGCGGTGGGGGCATTGACTAGATTGATCTGGCTTGTGATAGAGACAGGTCGGAGGTTCTCGTGAATGCAGTAATGAACCTGTGGGTTAGCTTCTCAGGAAGGACTCTTCTCTATGAAGTTAGTTTTTTACCTGTGCAGGAAATATTGCTTCAGGCAGCGTGTATCTGCTGTCAGGAGTTGAGTATCTGCCAGTCAGTCAGGATTAGACACTTATTTTATGTTCCCAGAAAGTTTTAAAATATGCTCATACAAATGTCATTGAATTTCGGAGCAGTAGATGAAATATCTTGATGAAAATTCATGCCAATATTTTTGTATTAAAATAATCATCTGTCCTAAAATGTTTTTATCATGTTAGCCAGTTGCTTATGAATGACCCATCTGACTTAGACAACCACTGTGACTTCATTAACTTTGTGTCTGTGAACTTCTTATCTTGAACTTTTTGAATGCTTGTACACAAATGGCTAATGCTTGCTATTCATTATTATGCATGTAAGCTGTTATAAAATATAAAGTTGCCCTTTGCTGAAGGGCATACCTTAGAACCGGAATTGATTCATGTGTTGCCATTACCAATGAAAGCATGAACTAGCACTGTAGTCTTTACAAACTGTTTGAAAGTGTTATTGTTAATAGTTTGAATTAAAATGTTAAGTATATATATACACACACACACACACATATATTCATTTAAGTCAGGAAATGAATGAACAGTGTAAGTTCTGGTGTACAGGAAATCCTTGATAATTCAGTGATGGTTAATTCAAAGTACTGTATAATTCACAGTATGACATTCCTCAGCGTTTCACATAGGATTTTGTATACTCCTTAATTTGGCTAATTTTATATATGTTTGATTTTTATTTGATTACTTATAGTTGTATAGTTCAAAATTGTTTGTAGCGGTTATTCTCAGTGATCTGTAATTAAGTGTGATATTATTTTTCCTCAGTTTTACCTTGATGGTAGACTGTGTACTGAGCATAACAGGAACTGGTATGCTGCTATTTTTTTGTTGTAGAGAGTGACTTGATTAGGTATTAATAATTGTACCAGTTGCAGTAGGTTTTTCCTTTTAAAGTGTTCTTATGATATGACTTAAACTTTCCTACTATATAAAAAAAAATTATTATTTTCTCGTATGCTGCAGTTTTGTTATATTTATGCCTCATATATATTGTTAAGACTGTGTGTTACTATGTCTGCCATAGCCTTGTTTTCATCATAAGTGATTAGAATATTGTCTACACATCTACAGGTGCCTGAGAAGTCATACGCCTGACTTGTTCATTGATTTATTTCATTATTTATGCATTTTATGACTTGGCATGACTTCACATGACTTGACAACCCCATGTGACAATGCACATGTGACAAAACTGTAATAGGCCAACACCTAGGGTCGCATTTTCTTATTATTAGCAGTGTGTTGTGTAAAGATGGGAATGACAATTATGAGCAGTTAGTCCACTGAAAATTTGGTAGCAAGTGTTTGGGTGCATAAAGACAGCACAGGTCAGACGATGAAGTGGGTGATGACGCCATTTCAGCAGCGATTTGAGAAGCCATGTCTGTGCAGAGCAACTCTTTCACTGTGGGAAAAAATTTGTTTATGTAGAGGAATGTGAAGGATTCTCCTCTGAGCAGTCAAACAATATCCCGAACAGTGACCTGTGCCGTGGTTGCTGCTTTCATTGAACAGTCTGTGTGGAAACAATCAGCGAAACTTGGAGTACTACATTTGACCATGTTTGACCACAAGAGGAACCTGGTGATGAAGTCGTTTTGGCCAGTGTCTGTAATTGAACTTAGCAATACTGACATGAGACTGTGTCACAAAGCTTGTGCTTTGTTGTTGGAATGATTTCTGGTAGCCTTGTCTCACAGGACAGTTCCCTTTTCAGATGAATGTGCAGTTTACTGCAGCTCCCTATCGTGAAATGTTTTTTGGGGCTAAACCGAATCCTTGTTAGACACACTTGAGATGTAAGACCACCCACCACACATGATGGTACTGCAGTTGTAACTGCCAGTTATATCATTGGCCCATATTTCTTTGATGGAACTGTTAGTGGTGTTACATGTATTAAATGTGGAATTATGTTATACCAGAATGCAGCAGCAATGGGGTTATGTAACAGGTGTCATTTCAGCAAGATAGTGTTCCAGTGCATTTCACCCTGACTGTGTGTGAATTGCTAAATGAATCATTAACAGGTCAGTGTATTGGTTGGTGTTGTGCAGCATCCCCTTTGCCACTGCCATGGTGGCCATGTAGTCCCAACTTGAACACACCTGATAACAGACTGTGCACCAACTGTGCATTGTGAGTCGTCATTACGGATACCTGCATCTCTTGAACACCATGAATTCCATGAAAGAGGTCACAAAGGATGTGATGAGGCATAAAACTCTGTGAGGACCATTAAGGGTCCCCACAGGGATATGACAGATCCATACAATGTGGGTAGGATGAAATAAATAAATCGGGCAAACATTGTCTTCTTGGACATCCCATAGGATAATGAATTAATGCTATACTTTTGCTACTTCTTTTTATAAATTTACCTTTCAGAATCTGTAGAAAGTTCTTGAATATTGACCTGGAAATAGGCAATCCCTAGGTAACCCTTTCTTGTATTTATGATTTGATCCATGAAACTGAAAATAATTTTGAATTGAATTAGCATTTATTGGATTGGCCGTTAATTTATTACTGTTGATGTGTCAATTTTTTATTAGTTATGCCATAATTTTTATTGGTTCATTTACAAATATTTTGACATATATACCTTTTATATCCAACATGATCAGTTCAAATCCTTGTTTCACTTTAACATTGCATAGGTTTCTTAATTTTGTATAGTTGTCTCTGCTACATTCATTAGTGAGGTATGGCCAAGACTTCAGTTGTTCTACCACTGAAAATAATGCCTGGCAACATTTCCAAGAAAGAACCAGTAATTTTTTGGGAATATTTATAATGAAAAGTTGTAACAGTATGTCTCTTACCTTCACTATGCTTGTTTGTCTGTACGTGTTTGCATATAAAAACTCAAGCCCCTGTACAGATTTTCATGAAATTTTTCATTGGGGAATTTACTAAGGTTTATTAATGTTCTGTTTTTTGTTCAGATGGAACAATAATTGACACATCACTGAAGACCTGTATGAATTTCTGAATGCACATCTAGCACTATTTGGACAAGAAATTGCCTTACACAAAAACTGTGCAGTAGAATGAAGCATGTGTTTTATGTCCAGTATGTTTTAAAGTAATCCACATGGTTTTTGATTCAGTTAACGAAGATGGCGTGAACATGCCAGAATTGTTACAGTCTCCTTACATTTCCTAACATGTTTTTAATTTTGTAGTGGTGAATGCAAAGTCTCTGGTACCATTTAATTTGCCGATTTTTAACTTTGATGAGGAACTGTTGGAGGAGTGACAATTTGAGGCCAAGTCTGATGGTTGTGTGCATGAAGAAACATATGGCTATTGTTACAGCCAAGACTGTAGTTAATTAAAATTCCAACAGGGTATGTGTGTGGTTTTTTTAAAGTAAATGGAAGGATAAGTGTATAATACAGGATGACATTAAGAGGTCAGTTTTTCACCACCACATAAATGGGAACTGAAACTTAAGGAGACTTCGAAAGGTAAGGAGAAGAGTCGTTGGCATAACAACAGTGCAGATGAGGAAGATAAACTCAAGGTATTGCATCATTATATTTCAGTGTGTGGTGTTCTTATACATATGACCTCCATTACTGTGACTGTTCCAGAAAACTAGCTGTTGGGGTAAGAACCAAGAGTAATTTTTGGATAGGAAACTGTGAGTTTCAGAGCTGGGCTACAACAAGGTTTGGAAGAAACAGTTAGCCTATGCTAGGAATTGAACTCCACTCATGTTATGTTAGGAAAATTATTTGTGTTGTACTGTATTGAGTTTTGGGGGAAGTGGATATAGAATACAAAGGTTTCAGTGGCTAGGAATATGTATGATAGTATTTGTTCTGATGCCTCCCATGAATCCACCCTGCATCTGTACCTAAGGGTTACATGGATTCATACCCTGTGTAATGTGGGAGGCAGTAACAGGTGTGCAGGGCATACCCTGTTGAGAGTTACTACAATACATGCTGGATAACAGGGCACTGGTCTATCCAAGCCAAGGTGAAAGGTATTGTGCTGAAGGCTGCATGGTTCTGGGGTTGTGATAGAAGTGTCATAACGATCCCCTTGGGGGACCAGGCCGCACCCCATTGTATGTAGGCCTTCTGTCTGTGTGGGGCTCTGTGGATGGTGACTGTATGTTTTAACCCCATTTCGTGGGAGGGCTCCTTACCTGGGGGATTCTGACAGATATAAATGTGTGAATAAACCATTGGCTTTGGAGATGGAGCATCTCTCTCCATAGGGACCATGTTGGGCAAACGTGGAGACTTGCTACCTTACAGGGGACTTTGAGGAAAAGGTGAGTTATCAAAGGATGTGTAAAAGAAGGCCCTGGAAACGGATGTCTCTTTCTCTGTATGGGCCCCATTGGTGTCCGTGTACTGGAAACTTTGAGAGATAGTTAGAGGGGGGATCCAGAAGGATATGTAAAGAACTCTGGATATGGGCATCTCTCTCTGTGGGGGCCCCACTGGGGAACCTGGAAGGGGGCTTATTTACCAGGGACACCTCCTTCCCATGGCTAAGAAGAACAGTTATTACCACAAACATACCAACTACCAGGATTGCCTACACAGTGCTGCTGTTTAGTGGGGTGATATACAGTGACCAGCTATGTATTTTGTGTAATTGTCTAGTGTGACTTGTGTAACCATTTAAGCGAACAGTTTTTAAAATGTGTGGTATTTAGTAATATGATGTTAGTCTGGGTTAGTTACAGTGTAAATAATCATCATATGGCAGTTGTTTTGCAAGAACCTAGTCTTAAAATAGGGTCAAACCTGTCTGTGACATGCATTATTTTTTCAATATGTACAATGGAGAAAGTTCGAACAGTGTGCGAGTTCGAATGTTATACACCATCGTGAGAACCGTATAGAATGGCATAGCTGTTCTGCACCCTCTGTACTGTCCAGGCTTGGCTCCATTCCTTTTTTGGAAACTTAAGTTGGCACTGAAGGGAAGGAGATGTTGTGACGTTAGCTCAATTCAAGAACAGTCTCCTGTTGTATGTAGTCCAAAAAGTGGAGAAGATGGTAGACATATTTATTAGGGACAGAGTGTTAAAGGAATGTCCCTTGTGCAGAAGTTAGTATGGGTGCTGGTCTGCTACGTCTATTGAAACATCTGTTTATGATGTGATTTACGTGCATTTAGAATGCAGTTGGACATGGTGACCATACAAGGAGCATTCCTTGATAATGTGGGAGCATCTGAAGCATTACTTCAGCTGCCAGAACACATGAAGTTGAACCCACTTAAGTTGATGGGTCAACCCCATGCTAGAAACCAGCATCAAGGGACCCTGCCTCATGGGAGACTGAGGAGCTCAATGTTTGAAGGCTGTTCCAGTGAAAGTTTTATTAATCCCTGTGGATGGACCTCCTGGCAGAGGATCAGTTGTAATGGTTGAACTACAGCATAATGTATGGGTAGTACTGCTATCCTGATAAATGAGAAGTTCCTAGATGGTATCAGAATTAGTACAAATATATGTAACATTTGAGCAAGTCTGTTGTGTCAGTCCACACAACATCACAATGGTGCTGGCA
>Ga0123352_10001870_pt1 | contig 28636 bp, 10 predicted proteins | sample TergutLab28metaG_FD_89700 | JGI IMG/M metagenome (GOLD analysis project Ga0123352, IMG submission 89700) | Labiotermes labralis P1 segment gut microbial communities from Petit-Saut dam, French Guiana - Lab288 P1 | ecosystem: Host-associated > Arthropoda: Insects > Digestive system > Gut ... | reverse complement strand
CGTCCCTCCTAGGTCCAATTATTCTCCTCAACACCATATTCTCAAACAACCTCAGCTTTCTTTCCTCCCTCAATATCAGAGACCAAGCTTCACACCCATACAAAACAACCGGCAAGATTATAGTTCTATATATCTTAATCGTTAATTTCCTGGACAGCAACCTGGAAGACAAAAGATTCTTCACCGAATGATAGCAAGCATTTCCTGACCTCAGTCTACTCTTTATTTCTTCCCGAATAGAATTTTGATACGAAAAATGTGTTATTTATTATAGTTAAATACTAGAGGTGGCTGCATGCATGAACAGTTTAGTATACAGTAAAAACCGTTAGGAGGTAACGAATACTTCTTTGGTTGTGACACGTACTTGAATCGACAATACATTTACTGGACATAGGAGACGTGGACTGTTAACAAAGAGAGATGGAAGCTTTTAAAGACATGGTGCACTCAATATTATATGTTTGAATTTGGGAACACCTCATCCTAGAATGTGTAAAGCTATGTAACTCCGTCCCACACGTTTTGCAGATTTTGTTGTTGTTTTCAGCAAACTGACAGTGTCACCTGCATTTTGTTATACAAATAATAATACTGAATATCGTGACAACAAATCAGGTAATATATTGAAGAGGTTGATGATAAAAGTTGCCATTTACAGGAAAGCGCAAAGGGTTACATAAATATCATAAAAATTAATTTAATAAAAGAAGGACGCAAATGGAAAGAAATACAAAGAAACCTGAGAACTAACAACATACGAATATCCGTGTGTAGCTTAAAAACGATTAAAGATATAGTGTGGACCTTTGCGTCTAAGAGTAAATTTTACATTTCTGATTAGCTCCTTCGTGCTTAGTTATTTTCAATACTCAAGTATGAAATTCGGCAACTACAAGAAAAACGTTTCGTATCTGATTTTAGATTCAGAGAACAAATTCTTCGTATTAGGACTTGGACGTTTTCATGACTTAACATTTTATTGGATGCACAATTATCTGTTAATGAAAGACGGAAAGAGAAGTTCAAACCGTGAAACTTTTGTACGACAAAATTGTCTTTGGATATCGGATATCAATAGAAATGCCGATATTTGCTGGGCTGGTAGCAAGTTAATTACTTGTTTGGAATGAAAGCCGCAAGTCGATGTGTAATACGCGCATTAGGTTTACTGTTCCTTTACATGACGTAACTCAAAGGAAGGTAGGTTTAAATTCCACGGAGTGATGGCAACATGTGTGCCTACAGAGATTACGAAGCAAAGGCGTAAGTAACTTAACTTGAGAGAGAAAAGCTGACGTATAGGGGTCCAAAATGAAATGAAAATATCGCCTTCACGGAGACGCTGACATAATACGTAGGCTCTACACGCAAACATGTCCAAGGAGACTACAGAGGACTGTAAAAATTTCTGAAACTGGGAAGGTATTATGGTTTTCATTCGATAACAGTAAAGAACAAGAAAGATAACGTAACTGGGGGAGTTAAAATCACATCTACGTTGAGTCTTTTTGGACTAAAACTCTCTGATAATTGATGGGTGAATAGGTACCGACGTTTTGGAGGAGTTTGTTACTACCATCCTCTGATTCTCAGTAGGTGAAGAGATTTTGAAGACTGAAAATTCAGTCTCCCAGCGACAATTTTATAACTATGAACGAAAGGAAGGGGAGTCGTAAGCCTTGAAACTGTAAGACTTGAAGGTTCATCAACACTCCTGTAAGGAACTGAAACCTAGCGTATCTGGTTTGCTGTCGACCCAAAGACCCGCTGCTTCGACAAATGAATTTCGTGCTTTACCCGACTCCCTCTAGTTAATTACATGGATAATATCTCAAAATATGACGACCCCTTTCAGTTCCCTACCGATTAATCATCCTGTCAATCGACACTGTTTAATGTGACTTCTTTCTCAATAAATACATAATAAATAAATAAATAATAAATAAATAAACACAAAAATAAAATACACAAATAATTATATCACCTCCATTTTCAGGTCAGCCAGCTCCTCGCCGCGTATTTAAAAGACAGCATTTTGTTAGTCGTAGTTCTACTTCCTCTGCAGTCCACATTGATATATGGCCTGTGAATTTGTGCTTACGTGCGAAAACAACCAACAAATTACCAGTCCAGAAAGCTAAGAGCTAAACTTTGTGCTAAGCTTATACAGACTTCCATTTAATCGCCATCCCTACGTATGAAACCCATTGCTGAGCTGTGATTTCGAGAACTTGCAACTATAATTTGGACCGTACTTACATTATATAATTGTGCTTCTTGACTGACAGCTTTGATGTGGTTATAGTGAGGACTTTTGCTACACAAGGAATTGATTCCTTTTGATGGGGAAGTCATTTGGTTGGATAGATGTGTGGAGCTTGAAATCACATTGGCTGTTTCGTCGTAGAGGCTGAAGGGCGTTTCGAACTGGTTGGACGGAGTCGTACTGGTTGAATATTTCTGAATTTTACACTCGGAGTATGCTATGATCAACGAACCACCAGTATTACACCTGCCAGATATTTAAATTATGTTTTAATTTAAAGAGCAAGAAATTTGAAATATGTTTTAGCTAAGTTTGAATGTGACAAATGAATTCCTAGATTATTTCTAAGGTAGAAAACACCCGATTAATTTTGTGTGTGAGAAGTTTTCTGGCACAATTGATCGTTTGTCTAATGTCCTAGAAAACATGTAAACTTTAATGGCTGTCATTTAAAGACTATCCAGGCTAGCTCACTGAAACGTTCCAATAGCGCGCTCAGGAAATAGGAAGTGTTTTGAATTTATGTGCGTGTTATGTTCCAGTCCAACGAATAAGGAATAAAATAAGGAACTTAAAACTCATGAAAATAAGAATTAAATTATTAAGTTACTAAGTAGCAAATTGATCGACTCTCCGATTTACTGACTGACTGGCGGAAAAGCAATCTAAATATATACTTTTCATGAAGCAATACGAACTACTTGTCTTAATTCGCCTGCTGATCACTGCGACAATTTACTCCTAAGTTTTGTTTGGGTTATTATCTTATTATGAAGATATTTTCTTCTATATTCGGACCTGCGAAATATAGGCCTAATTTGGAAGCACAGCGATGTAATGTAAATTTAGACCGTCAGGGTCAGCATCGGAATTATAATTGCTGTTTATGTTATAGGATAATGAGTGACTGGCTCAAGCGGTAAGACTCCTATTTCTGCGTGCCGCTAAGAGGTGCCATTGTCGAATGCAAGCGGAAAAAGTAAATGTTCCTTATGTTGATATTTTCTCTCAGTCCTTCAAGACGAATGTTAAGTAGTGCCATAAGAAGGCTAAAACCACTTGCTGTTGTTGAATTTTCAATTTCTATAAAGCCATTTGTTATATTGATTTCATTTGTACGGACTTGACTTACAGGTAGACTCGTCAAATAAATACAAATAAATATAAACAATATTAGCATTGCCCAAAGTAACATAACATTTTCATCTAAGTACTCTTATTTGTCTTTCATCACTATATGTTAGTCTGTGCCTTGTTTATGGTTAAGAACATATTCCAGAATTTAAGAAAACTCCAGATTGTACATCTACGAATACGAAGAAAAACGTACAAGAGTACAAAAAGTACAATTAAATCTTATATTTATCTTATAAACATTATTTTGTAATTTGAAGGTATTTACATTTTTACAGATTTGTTTCATGAAATAAACTCTGCAACGTATATGAAAATGGAAAGTGTATGAAGTTCTATCTGTTAAACACAGACGGTATTATTTGTACGTGTATTTAAAAAATACTGAAGTAATTGTTTTGTTTTTTCTTTCATAATATTGTTGCCAATTATTTCCGCTGTTTTTTTAAAGAAACGATCCAGCTTTGAATAAAACTGTGGATCTAGTTTTTGGTATCACTGTACTTTAAACTATGAAGATGTTAAAGCGTTACTCTTCGAAGTAGGAGAGTTGTGTATAAATCTGCTACGGCTAGACTGTGTTCGGACAGCTGTTATCCCGGTTCGTCCCAACAGCCTTTTCTTTCTCATCCCCTTAAAATATAGAAGAGAAATTTAGTTACAGCAAAAAACAACCCGTGTCTAATACGAGTAATGGTTTTGTGTGTAATGTTACGACTTATTGTTCTCCGGTTTTTGTTTCCGTAGTTAATATATTCCGCACTGAATGTGAGACTTTTAAACTTTTGTAACGTAAATCTAGATGTTTTTATGACGTGTTCTAAATCAGTGACATGCTGAAGTTTTAAAACGGAGAAGTGTATCCTTCCTGTGGCTTTTTGAGCAGCACAACTTTGTATAGTACGGGGTAACCGTGTTGTGATATTAAATTCCAAATAAAATGACACCAACGGACATGTTTAAGAGATACCTGGACCCGCAAAAACAACAAGGATTTCCCATAATGTATATACGTACCATGCAGGGAACTCTCAGTGAGATGGGGCGAGTGTGATATGAAAGTAAAAAGATTTCCACCCTTCTTCCTAATAATCTGTAAATTTCATCTACAAGTCTGAACAAGGGAGGTTTTAAAAAGTTCAAATACGTAAGCAATTACGAAAACAGCCGAAGCTACTTTAACAAAAAACATTAAAATTTTGACGTAATGTTTATATATTGCTGTCATGTTTTTTTGAAATGTTGTTAAACAGGGAAGGAAATTTTGACATCACACCTATAGGTGTGATGATACCAGAGGCTGTGTAATGCAATTTTGACCTCCTGATGATAAGAACATGTGCTCGAAACATGTAGAGGCATGAAATAAACGTTATTGTGAAACAAATTTTGTGCATCAAGTTGGTTAAATACTGAGATAAAAAAGGATAAGAAATGTCCACGGATGTAACTCTTCTGACGCTTTCCCTTTCATTCATCCTGGATGCTAGAGTTTTGAACACGTTTCACGAAAACTGCGAGGATTTTAAAAATTCAAGAAGATTTTGCCTCACGTAAGCAACAAATTATGGTTTTCTTGTAATAGATTTACAGCTCGTAACCTATACGTCTTTGGGGGAAGATTTATCTAAAAAAAAAAAACGTGGATACGTAACGTGTACAACTGATCATGAATAATGGTAGATTCTCAACTGTTTCTTCATTCTCAACTTGCACCTCGCAGAGAAAACACACTGCCACGAATATAAAAATCTCTCCTTAGGCCTCACTGCGTGTCTCGTAGAAAAAAAACCACTCCGCTTCAAGTGTTAAAAGTAGTGGCAATATAAAATAGAGGGACGTAGATTTTAATACAATGTGTCTACTTTTTGCCCGTTTTAACCACAAAGGTAATATGATCGAATAATTTAACCAAAAATACCGAGTAAAATTAAACAAAATCTTTCGGATGGGAGTAGTTCATACTAGTGTGGACGGAGGGTTACATTGATACTAGCATTTATTTTTCGCCTGAAGACGAGCCTGAAAACTATATGTGTAGTGAATGAGATTGTACGGCCTCATACGTCTTTAGACTTTCACAAGTGAATAAATGCAATTAACCGTTACCCTGCTAACGTGGAGAATGTGATGAGCTCCTAATAACGCCAGCAGATGGCAAATGGGATTTAACTTGGCTTTTAAAGGGTTAATGACGTACGGAGGTTATTATTAACCAAATGATATTATTAAAATATTTAAGCACTTGCTTTCAAACACTTAACCAAACAAAATAAACTAACCAACTACAGTCGAACCCCTATATAGCTTCATCGTTTTTCTCCGCGATTTGTTGCAGTATATCGAGAGTGGTTGTAATTCGAAATGTACTTTAATAGGAGACGTTTTTTCACTGAACTGAACAGTCGTTATGTGAGTATGATGATGCTATCCTGTAGTCGCCGACTCTCGCACCCACTTCCGTCAAACTTCCGGTTAAGTTGTTGCACCCTGTATGATGGACAACAAAGTCTACGGACTCAGTCAGACTCAGTTATTCGACGACGTTGTTTTCTATGAATTCATGTGTGATTTGTTTGAAGGTATTTTGAGTAGCTTAGATTGTAGGCCGTTGCATCGAAAAGCAACAAGTAAGGTGTAAAGAATGTGAAGGCAAAACCTGTGATACGATGAGTCGTACTTTTACAGCATTAACATGAAAAGTGAGAAAAATCACAACAAACTAAACCACCCAAATATGTGCTGGCGGTAGCAATAAGAAACTGTCGTACTGCAGAAAAAGTCGTAAGAGATACCGCTTGATTAAAAATGTTCATTGATGAAGAAAATAATAGCAACTTTGTTAGGAATTTGGAGTAATTTATCCTTAAACTGGAAAATATTTATTGACTGTTTGTAATCATAATTCTTACAGTCGCTTCTTTGTTAGTAAACAACATCCAGAAAATAAGATTTTAAAGCAAATGGGTTCTTATTTGTTTCAAACTACATATTCTGCTAATTAGCTGACATTTGTATTACTCATATCTAGAACGTATTTCAGTTCACTGATTTAACGAATAAACAAATTAAAGGGATATGTCTTGCATTATACAATGTGTGATGCAAATTTAACTCCAATTTATTAAAAATTTCGCTTTTATTTAAATAACTTCATAGATAGAGTCCCTCTTCAGGAGCTAGTAGATTTTTCACCTAATTACGGAATTCCATTTGTTGTTGAATTCAAACTCTTGGTATCCAAATCCAACCCACCCATCTTGTCGAGGCTTTACGAGCACACTCAGATACGCCGTTCTTGGTAGAGACCTCTGGACGAGTGATCAGCCCGACACAGAGATCTACAACTGACTACAAACAACAGTCACAAGAGAGAGTTATTCATGTCCTCGGCGGAACTCGACCCAAAATTCCAGGCAACGAAAAGCCCCATGCGCACACCTTTGAGCACGCGGCTACCGGGATCGGTCTGAATTATTATAGATAAAGAAAATTGTTTCCTTTTGATTAATTGGGAGTCACGCCATTTAGGTTTTGTGTGTAAAACCATAGCTTCACACCTTAACTTCGGGTTTAGTGGAGGTGAGCGATTACCTCCAAGTCCCCATCGCCTTGCCCAGAGGTAAGAGAACGCGGTACATTTAACAACCGAATATAAGTCTGCATAATTATCACAGAATTACAACTGACTAATATAATTCTGCGTAAGTTATATTTGGTCCGACTGAAGACACTGAAGTGCTATACAGTACTGGCGAGAAAAACGTCTGGACTCCAGATTAGAGACGTAACAGCGAATGTAGGATACTAACGCTGATATTAAATTCGTTATTAATTTTGTATTGTTTGTCTAGTCCTTTTTTCAGTTAAAGAAGGGGAGACACAAGAGGAGACACAACTCGCTGACTAAATAAGATATTTTTTATAGGACTCTTTTATAAATGACGCAGTTAGATTTATAGTTTTAAACAGGGTCGGAGGAGAATGGCCAAAATATGCTGTTTATTTTAAAGGACATAGAATTAAATTTAGCATATTGAGGACAGGTATCTGGCAGTGGAAATTTTTTTAACGTGACAAAACATAATCTTGTTAAAATCTCCACGTGAATCTAGGTAGAAATATGGAAATGATAATATGAAAGAAGAGATTAAAACAAGGCTTTTAGGAATATTTGTGACTGAGTGGCGAAACACTACATTGAGACTTAAATGCATACAAGAATGAAGGAGTGGCTTATGACTGAAATACTTTTAAAGAAGTTAATAAAGGATAAATTGTGTTACATGTTTTTTATAATAACAATTCAAGTTTGAAGATAGATGTGTCACAAAATTCTTTGTTCTGCCACAACATATTTTTAAATGGAATACTAGAATTTATTATATTAAAATTTCTAAACCAGGAAAAACAATAATTTCAATCATAGAAATTGTAAAAATTATTCTATTTGTGAATTTAAAAGTTGTAACTGTTATTGTTAGGCATTGTTATGTATTTGAGAATTATGTGAAAGAAATATTTTTAAAAACTTGCACAAAGCGGAATTGATTTTGTAGAGAATTCTTTCCGTAACGAGAGCTTTAAACTAAATATGCCTACAACTTTTACATAAAAGTGATTTATTTTGTTTGTTACATTAATAAACTTCTCAGATTGTTTTATGTATCCGAAGAGTTAATTGAATTAACAAATACACACATTGCTATTTCGGCCGTGTATAAAGCACTCTGCTTCTATTTTGCCAAGAACAGTCATTGAGTGGTGTATAGCGAAATAATAAATGATTCACTTTGAAAGTCGGAAGAAACAAACAAATTCTATCCTCAAAATTCGTAGTTTCTGTATGTTAAGGGCGGTAGTATATGCAGCAAAAAGTTTGCTCTTACATTTTTTATGTTCGTGTGACCGTGCACCCTTATTATGAAATGACGTGTGAGACCAACTAGAGCAAACAAATTATGGTTTATTAATAATTCATTAGCTCAACGTGTTTCAGCCATCATTATGCCCATCTTCAGGAGCGCTAAACCGTATGTTACTGCATATGGTTTTCAGCACTAGATGTGCTGACTGGAGTCTTGGGAAGCAGGCCGTGTGCACTGTGTGCACACGGCCTGCTTCCCGGCTTCCCAAGAGTCCAACCAACACATCAAGTGCTGAAAACCATATGCAGTAACATACGGCCTAGCGCTCCTGAGGATGGGATAGCAGGCAGTGTGCACTGCGTGCACACTGCCTGCTATCCTGCTTCCCAAGACTCCAGTCAGCACATCTAGTGCTGAAAACCATGTGCAGTCACATAAGGTTTAGCGCTCCTGAAGGTGGGCATAATGATGGCTGAAACATGTTGAGCTAATGGATTATTAATAAACCATAATTTGTTGCATCTAGTTGGTCTTACACATCATTTAATTTTCCTCTTACATTATTAAAAGAGAGAAATATTGTATTGAAATTACTTTAGAGATTTTACCATGGAAAAGGCATCCAGTCTAACAAATATAAGTTCGATGTGCTTGGTATTTTATTACACAGAGAACATATAATTGGTTTCTTAGCCAAAATAATATTTTTTTCTCAGAATGTTCTTTTTTTTTAAGTAGAGGATACCCGGCAGTGCCGATTTTATTTACATTTAAAATGTGGTTATTATGTGTGGGAGACAGCTAGCTGTATCAGACGTCAAGATTTTGACGTCGGGTCGCTTTTCATTATACAGTAGAAACTTCTGTTTAACCAGACGACTTGAGCTGTAATAATTAAAATACTGAGTAAATGGTTTAACAGGTCATGGCTACATATTAATAAATATAGATTTGGGCAAAATAATAAACTTATAAAGAATTTATCAATTATTAATTATGTATTTCCCCTACATTTCTTGATTTTTGTTGAGAAATACATTAAATTCCTTTAGTCGCTGTCTACAGCACTGTATCTCTCGCTGTGGATAAAAGCTTTCCGTGTGATAAATTTGTCATGCTTGATGTATCGATAGAAGAAATGCGTTTTATTACTTCACCCGAAGAACACCTATGATTCATGGCTGGTTCACAAAATAATATCAAATCGAATTAATAATCTCTGAAGCAAGTATTTGTGGTAGGGTTTGGAAATAAAGATTTTCTTCAAATTTTACATGGACTCTGTCATTTTAAAGGGAAAAATAACAATATATTTATGTAAAATTAAATAAATATTGGATGAATAACACAATAGGTGTGACACTTCAAATTCTCAAGGAAATGAGGTTAGTTAAATATGGTTGTCTTAAACCGTGGGACAGCTAAGAACAATGAGGCATGTGCTGTAAGATGTTACCAAATAAATCTTCAAGATTCTCCGTGAGTTTAACTGGTTCAGAATAGAGCCCAGGTGGTGGAGCTTTACAAGGAATAAATGAAATTTAGGGTGCCTTGGAATGAGGGAATTGTTTGTATAGATGAGCGACTGCGCTCTTCTGAAAAAGAATACGTCTCCACGCAGCTAGTTGTAATTAGTAGAAAGTTAGATATATAAGTACTGCCATTTTGAGTGCAGCTTCATCTATTTATGGCGATAATTTTTTAAGCTATAGCGCAATTTACTTTATTGTTACAGTTATTGTTATTTTTAACTTTATTTTTATTGTTACAGAAAGACCGGCAGTAGATAAATTTGTTTAATTTTTGCTATGTTTGAAAATCCCCATTTCCTACTGTACTTTAAGTATTTCTTCTACTAATTCAGGATATGCTTTAAAACCTGTAGCGCTATTTTTCCCTGAAATTCTGTTTATAAGTTAAAAGTACCTCTTTCAGTTGATGGCATCTTATATTCGACGAAATAAAGGTATACCCAAGTGTCGAATATGTTAAGAATTTTAAAAAATAGCAAAATACTTCATGTAGTGTGTACACCATTATGATATATTTTATAAACCTCGAATGATGGCTGTTTAGAAACTCTTCTTGATCTTGTAATTAAAGCCAACATGGTGCAAAAGTTTTCTTAGTATGTTTATTTCTTTTCTCTATATGTTTTCGGGTGACTATGTGCCCATCATCAGGAGAAACAACTGTATTTATGCGACACTTGGTACTTGTTATTCTGTCTGATATGCATACCAGACAGTTATCCATAGAGAATAACAAGTACCAAGTGTCGCACAAATACAGTTGTTTCTCCTGACGATGGGCACATAGTCGCCCGAAACATGCAGAGAAAAGAAATTAACACACTGAAAAAATTGTGCACCAAATTGGCTTTATTTACAAAATTATAAAGGGATGCACGATCAACAAAACATAAAACTCTACTTGAATTTATATGAAAAATAGTCCTGTGCTTTAATTATGTTTGTCCTGTTGCTTTCCGTTTTAAGTGCGCTTTAAGCTCGTTTAATTATTGAGGTTATGTAGCGCTGCTATAACTATTGTTAACGTTTTAACAATTTAATGAATTTTCCGTAAAGCTGGCAAGGACATTATACCTGCCCCGTCTGACAAGATTCACTTGCCTTGAACGCATATTTCCTAAGGAAGCCGAAGTTTGTCACATTGTGAATTGTGATGTTAACGTCTTCTTAAATATATGTTGAATTCCGAGACAACGATCTTGAGAGTTTGGCTGCTTGCATCAGTGCCTAACAGCCCTCCTGTCACCCCTCATGAAAGTAAAATCGAGCAAGTAGGATTTTGTGTTCTTGATAATGAAAGTACAAAGGAGGCGTTCAAATACTTAGAATGGGATTTGGAGGGGGTAGGGGAGGCGGGTAGAACGCCGTGTTTTGAATCGCTAAGCTGTCGTACACAAGTGCTCTCAATTCAATCAGTCTTGAAAATGCGGAAGCATATGTAGGCTTGCGGAGGTAGACCACTTTAGAAGAGAGCTTCCTTATGAATATATATAGAACATCATGCTAGAAACTTGAAGTTTATCCTAAAGTGCTTTTCGGAGTGGGTCTAAGGAACAGCATTCAGCACCACTTGCTGTGTTCTAAACCTTACATAAATGATAAATGTGGGAATATTAACTAAGTTAGATGTAACTGAAAAATAACCAATGACACAGAGACCGCTACTGCCACAGATATTTATCCATTTTGCATTTTAATGCACTAATTATTTTTTAGCAATAAATAGCACAGCAAGTAGAGAGTTTCGGAAGAACCGTTCTTTATGTCCGTGAACTACACTTAAATACGATGTCTGTATGTTTACTTATTGTTAACTGAGTGAGAAATAATCAGGCATTTCATTTTAAAACAAATGAATTGCTTTGAGTAATTTAAACAGAATTTTAGATCGCTGCCGTTAATTCAGTGATGGACATGGAAAAAGCGAACGTGCTCATATTTTTGCCAATATACATAAAATTTCCATATACAAAAAATTAACTATTTTTTAAAGTCTATTAACGCACTGTGTAATATAATATTACATTACGTAGTTTTTAGTCAGTAAAAGTATTTATGTGCTCCACTTTCGTCAAGATAAAATCCAATTTTAAAATTTCATATCATTTGTGATTTGATAGACTTTTTTTTTTTTTTACCAATGTCTGTTACAAATTCTTTTAACTACAAACACAAACGAACACAGGGAAAGCTGACACACGATACATCACTGTCCGGAGTTATACTAGAATCAGCGAGCCCAGATTTCAAGCAGTCTTATTTATTACGCGTTACAAAAAGTGCTGTCCTTTTGATAAAGTGCCCAACCGAACATAGTTTTTCATACCTTGACAGCGCTAGTAGGCCTATACATCCTCATTGTTGAGGTTTCGTTATCACACTCAGACACACCAAACTCGGTAGGAATTCTCTGGACGAGTGATCGGTCCGTCGCAGAGCCTCTCTACCTGACAACACCTAAAACTTACAAGAGGCACACATACATGCCGCCCTCGGGATTCTAACTAATAATCCCAGGAAGCAAGCGGAAGCAGGCCCACGCCTTAGGCTGCTCAACCACCGGGATCGGTACCCGCAGATCATAATGCCTTCGTTGTATCCACCAATAACATCAAGCATTTTAGCACTTTACGAAGCATATTTCATTGTGTATGTCGCACATACCGGTAGGCCTACTGCATGTCAGTCAAGGCAACTGTCGCTGATTGTTCAAAGAATCAAACGAAATATAGCAATATACAGTGGGTTAACTGCCCTATTATTTGACGTTACGCGATAAATTGAATAATTTTTCCACGCCTTATAAAGGTTTAAAATCAGTACACGGGGAGGAAAACACTTTTGTAACATTACTGAGGTTTCATTTTGATTATTGAATTCAATTTTCGTCAGCTAAATTTGATACTTTTAAAGAGTGGTAGTGTAAATAATTTCGAGGAATTAATCATTAGTTACAAAATTTCGGAGGATGAACTCGGATCAAAATAAAATGTTTTGGCGACTTATTTCCTCCTGCAAAACAATTCTTTGTTGTTGCGGGCGAAGCAGTTCCTTGAAACGTTGTTTACAGGAAATATCTAAAATAACTGACCGCAAATTCAAACTGACGTGGCTCGTCGACTTAGAAGGTACCGTTTATAAGATTTCGATGGAATGATACTAACTAGAAAAAAATTAAATACTCTGGAGAAAGATCTGTAGCAGTGTTAATTTGATTACCATTAATCCCAAACGGCGTTTCCTAGGATCGAATCCTTGCCTCCATGATTAGAGATCGGCTACTAACTGTGTGATCCATGACAAAGACCTTATGGCTTTCTAATACGGAAAGATTTTGCACACCTCAACTCCAAGGTCAGAGTTCATACCGCAGGACACTTGGTGATTTTCAGACATGTGGACTCGGAACATAGGTGCATAAACTTACTTCCACGTGAAAAAAATTATTTTAAATTCTATCGTTATTCTGTTTCCATGCAGCAAGTCATTCTTACAGTCACAGATACGAAAACCAAAGGTGCTGCAGTCAGTGGCAGTCATTTAGTCATTACTGTGGGAAGAGATACGGTCTACAAATTTGATGTTTGTGTGACAGTGCTTCATCGATACAATAATATAAACAGCCGACTAGATGCAACAATAATAATTTTATTAACAATTTCAATCAGCTCAACATGTTTCGGGAGATAATTTCGCCAATCCTCAGGAGCACTAGACTGTGTTTACAGCTTGTGGTATAAAGCACAGACGATGCTGCCTGCTGGTGACCACCTGCAAGCAGCATCGTCGGTGCTTTATACCACAAGTTGTAAACACAGTCTAGTGCTCCTGATGATGGACGAAATTGTCGCCCGAAACATGTTGACCTGATTAAAATTATCATTGCTGCAACTAGGACTGATTATATTATTATACAGTCTACAAGTATGGTGCAACATTATGTAACATATACGGGCATCTAGTAAAATTGTCCAATCGTGCATCCATAAATGGAGCGGCAACCTATGTGAACAGCAGCTATAGATGTGAATTTATTTTAAAATTTCTGTGTGCTCTTTGGAGAAGACTGTCCCTACTACTTCTTAAGAGGAAGGAGTTGTACTGTAGAGTGGCTGGGACAAGTAACGTCGGTTTGTTGCATTCTATGGAAAAAATCGACTGCATCTTCGTGACTTAAAAAAACAGATTTTAGTGAAACTACAGTGCTTCGGAATTTTGTATTTTGTTTCACGTATTTAAAATTAATCATCAAAGAACTGTACATTTAAAAATATGTATCCTGAATTACTGATCAACTACAATGATTTTTATAATTTCGTGTTGAGAGATTAAACAAAAAGTTAGGTTACTCTTTTGTGCAATTTTTTTGGTAATGTTAGCGTAGCTTTGGTTTTGTGGACTGTATTTCTTATTTTTCTCCACTGTAACATAACTGAAGTTTACTTTTTGTTGTTTAAGAAACTACTACATCCCTGACTTTCATTCTGGTGAAACTGATCAAGTCCTGTCCCTGTATATGTTACTTGATTCTCAGACACTTATTTCCAATTATTCCTTTAATTAGGTACCAAGACAAATGCAAAAAGAAGCTTTTATTTAGAGTTCTAGAAAATTGTAGGGAATGAGTTTAAGTGTATGATAACATTGCACTAACAATGCACCATAAATAGCTTGAATTTACGAGAAGAGAAAACTTTTCGTCGGACCTAATAAGATGTCCTGTTATGTTATTGGATAATTATCATGTTTGCTTTACAACATACGTTTCGTTATACAAGAAATTCGAACGAAGTCGAAACATCAGTAAGGGTTTCACAGAATTCAGACTTTTCCACGAGAAGTCATTTGTGAGTTAAATATAAGGAAATGTTTGCGAAATCCGTTTTAACGTACTGAAAATAGTCCATTGTATGATAATATGGTACAGATCAGAGTTTTTGGAAAGAAGGGAGGAAACATCTAGGGATATATAAATATCAACGTGAATTTTTCATGGTAACCATCAATTGACATTATTACTTTGATAATTCAAGGAGGTTGAGTTGGGTGTACCGTCTATTGTGTATAGAGAAAATAAACACGCACAAATTTCTGGTTAAAAAGAATCATTGTGATCCGAGGCAAAATTCGAACACAAAAGATAAAGATGAGACACCGAAAATTTTGAGAATAAGGTAAGTTGTTAGACTTAGTTAACATTGATAAACGTTCTTGTTACTGTGTAAGTGATTTTAACAGAAAATTTCTGCTACAGTTTTCTGGAATATGGCTCTTCGGTGATATGTAATTTTTTTTATCAATATTCCTGGAACAAATTACCAGTAAACACGACAGCGTAAGCCTAAAGACCATAACTTTTACGAAGATGTCTTTGAAAACCTCAAAATCCACACTTTAAGTTACGTCAAATTTTTAAGCTTTCTCTGAATACGATTTTTTAAAGCTTATTCATTCGGCCTACTGCGCACAATGTTAACGGTTATTAAATGTAGTTGCCGTGGCACATTGTATATAAGACCTCTAAGGTGCGCAGACTCGGTCGGCATAAGGTAAATTTGTCCCTGTTCAGACCATGAAGTGGAAGGACAACCACTCACATCGGTGCCAAATGGAGGCGAGTTGTCAGGTTTATGCTCTGGCCGCTTTATGCCCGAGGAAACGGTCCCTGTAAACGTTGAATAGGAGTCTAAGGTTTTCCATCCCGAAGTGTTATAACATATAAATACAATTTATTATTCAATAACACAACACTTTATTTTATGTACAATAAAAAATTTATTGTCAGGACGACATGTTTCGACCTTTATTATGTCATCTTCAGGCCCTCTGAGAAAACAGAACCAAGAGCTATTTATATTTCAATATATTGTGGGATCCCACAATGCATTGAAATATAAATAGCTCTTGGATCTGTTTTCTCAGAGGGCCTGAAGATGACCTAACAAATGTCGAAACATGTCGCCCTGAAAATACACAATTTTTATTGTATATAAAACAAAGTGTTGTGTTTTGACTGACACGTTGTATTTATATAGTTGAATAGGAGGTTGGGTAAGGTCAGGAAAACTCCGTCGTCATACATACTACGAGAACTGTTAGTCCGCAATTTAATATAGTTTAATTAAAGAATCTAAATATGTGTACACATTCCTTTGCTTGCTGTGTAGAAGTTCTATAAATGTAGGAATAACATTTTGAACCTTCTGATTACGGGGTATTGTTCTTGTAAATTTACGGAAGGGAAAATATTTTACTGCAGCTTGGCTAACATTGCAGTGAGGGTTTCAATTGCAATGTATTAAAAGTTTTATTGAAATCCTCTTGTTTTAAACAAATAATTTACCTACGAAGAGCTTGCGGGAAAGCATTTTCTTTAAAATAAAAGTGTTTTATGTAGCAGATCTGAAAGTAGTGCATTTATATTGCATTTCGCGTAACTTATATCTGCCGTACGTGCAGATATTTATACAGTAGTTTTGCCTTCCTGCTTATTCCCTAATATGTGTAAAGGTTTGGTAGATAAATAAATGAAGATCACACATTCTGGGGCCTTCTTTTTACTGTAAGTTGCAAAAATGAACGCAGGCCAAAGAAGCAGATTCCGTTCAAAAGTTTTATTATCCAAATAAGTTACCAGATATTGAGACGCAATAATAAATGTATTCTTTTGGTGGGTAACTGTTTATTCAATATAATATAATTTTAAACACCATTTGAGGCAAACAATATCGTATTTACAAAACTGTAACAGGAAAATATATGCGTCGATTCTGAATATTGATGCATATTAAAATATTTTAATTTTACAATATTTTAATATTGTAATATTTCAATAATGGATACCTGTTATAATTATAAAAACGTGCGTAACTTAAAGAATAAGTTTCAATATGAAGTACGAAAATTCAATTAAATAAGAAGGATTAAAATTAACTGTTAAGGATAAGCGGCGATTTATACACTATTTTGTAAATTGCTATACTGATGATGTATTGGGTTTAGAAACTAAGTGTTCTTATTGTAACTTAAAAATGAAGATATTGTTTGAACTTCATAATGTTGGGGAATGTAGTCCATCTGGTATGGAATGTCTATACTAAAATTTGTTTTGCTTATTTAGTTTTGTTTCGGTCTAATATTGTACCAATTTGCACGAAGTCTACTTCGAACTCTACCAACTTACGAATTATTGTTGTGTTGTATTGTTGTCAAGCCCCTCAGTGCTTGTAGGAACATGACGCAGGTTTTAGAAAATATACGAATGTTACATTTGTCACGGATTTTAAATGTGCAAACGTTTAGTACAATTCATAGCGTGGATATTTCCGTCCTAATGGTGTAAAATTTCTTATGCTGTGTTGCAAAAGGACATGTACCTAACTTCGCTACGTATTGTGGGAATTTCTGCCATCCTGAGGCGTGGCTTCTCAAATATCGCATTACAATGTAAAATATTATAAAACCTTGAAAAATAATAACCTAGAGGTAATATTCATATAATTACTAAAACTGGTGCATTTTGTTATCGTTGAACAGGGTTTTAGTTGTGAATTATTGTGGCTTTTCTCTCTCACTATTTACAGTGTTTGAATTAATTATAGCGCGACGATGTCATTAAAATTTCAAAATATTTTTGTCTCTTTTTTATTTATAGTCTTCATTGTTTGAGTGTCAAGTTCTTATTTTTGTGTTGTTTCTTGTAGTTTCAATGGTGGAGTGTTGTTGACATTTTTATTTCTAATTGTTATTTTACGGTGCTGTCAATTGCTAGGATTGTTCCATATCACTAATATATAATCAAATGAATACGAAGCTTTCACAGGAGGATACTAGCAGAGAAAATAAAAAAACGCGGAGAGAAATCTATCCCAATTCCGGTTTTTACAAACACAGATCCCACACGAATTAGCTTGGATAGTACCAGATCCTACGCTTGAGAGCCCGGCATCCACCCTCCAAGATAATGGCACGGGTAAAAGTGTCCTTGTCTCTCCATATGTACGCTTCGTATTTGGCAATGATCGGTGGGTTTAAGGATAGTCATAGGAATACCGTGTGGTGTGCGTCTTTATAGTTTCAAATGTAGTGAATTTACCAAGTAACGTGTATGTCTAATGGCATAAAACTGACTTAAGGTTTAACAGACAAAATCTAAAATTTATCATTTTTATGCCAGTACACCATTGCTCGCAAATTTGATGGAAGTATCACGATATGCTTATAAACGTAATATAATATTAAAAAGTGTATGTCAGCAAAACCATTTTATTACTCAAGGTAATTATACAGACTACATGTTTCGACTATAGATTTGTCAAATTCAGGACTGTTTTTGTCATTTGAGTCGCAAGATGCTATGCACACTTTGGGATCCCATCATGTTTACATCCATGGAATACATAAAATTAAATCATTTGTCTCAAAGGGTGTGACGTGCAAATTGTGTTTACAACAGTGGGATACATAAAATTGGACCATTGTCTCGTAAAATGTGTTATACAAATTCTGTTATAGAAAGTTAAAATATATAAAAATCTTAAAATGGTATATTTTTGTTCACTGTTTTACAAATATAAGTTCCGTTACAGTCTGGTTGTTTTTGGAGCTATGGGATAGTATATATCCCGTATACCGTTTTAAGATTTCTGTATATTTTAACTTTCTATAACACAATTTGTGTAACACATTTTAGGAGACAATAATACAATTTTATGTATCCCACTGTTGTAAACACAATTTGCACATCACACCCTTTGAGATTTAATTTTTTGTATTCAATGGATGTAAACACGATGGGATCCCAAAGTGTCCATTTTATCTTGTGACTCAGTTGACAAAAATAGACCTGAAGATGACTAATCTATAGTCGAAACATGTAGTCTGTATAATTGCTTTGAGTAATATAGTAGTTGTGCTGACGTACACCTTTTAGAATTATATTACACAATTGCTCGTTACGCGAAAATTGACAACGTATAGCTATTATCATACACTTTACTGACTCAGATTGCAGTCATATGTGCTGCAATAACCTGGCGGGATGTCAATGTAGGTGAAGAAATGCCTCCCTCAAACTTTATGTATGAAGGCGAAGCCAGAAGTCTCTTTCAACTTCTCTGAGAACTAAACGTAAATGTGTAGACAGCAGACTTCTCCGAAACATTGCCTCCTCTTTATCAAATTACACGTCATAAGTTATAATAAGGCCACAAATTTAATACTCACTGCAGTTGGAACCTCAAACCTCAAACCTCACGTAATTTTACTTGAGGTTTAATAATCTTCAAACAAATTGCAAGCAGAAAATAACACATGCAGTTATGTGGAAAGAATGTTGATTGTTTTGTTTTACGTGATCGCGTTTTAACAGTGGCTTAAAGAAAATATGGTAGAATAAGTACATTAGTCAGGGACTATAAATTGGAGGGCATATTGAAAGCCATATGGTGTCTTATATATTGCCAAACCAGAACGGTTGAAAAGTAGCAGCTCTGCTGTCATGAATGGAGGTAAATATGCTGGCGAGCCAGGAGCGCATTATTGCTAACACATCTTGCTTATATCTGCATGTTCGAACGGTAGGCCTGTAGTTGTCAAGAGTGACTGACAAAACCCTAAAAACGCGTCGTCATGACCGATCGTTAAGCAGAGTTTAAATTCCGAGATCTCCCAGATACGATCTAAAACCACCGTTTGTGCATTTGATCTTCTGTGAAGAACTCGGCTCAGGGGAATTTGCTTGAGACAGCGACCGGTTTGAAAGAAGACATTTAAGGCAAAAAGAGACTAATCGGCGGAATGGCTAATTTTAATTTTAAGAAAATATGTGCCTTTTTGGCCTTGTTATGTCTGACATACAGAACACACAAAAATTTGTTAAGGTAATGTGTAGAAATATATGTGTTGAAAACTGGGGTAGCAGTGTTGTTAGAATGAATAGACTAAGCTCTGGGCTATCCAGTTATCGATTCCGGGTAGAGGCAGGATATTATTCTTCTCTTTAAAACGTCAAGATCTCTTCTGCGTCCCACCAGAACTTATGTTCAAAGGACAGCGAGAAATTTTTCCTTGTAGATATATCAGTCAGGATGTGATTTTTACCACTAATTGATATCTACTACCAAGATTATGAATGTGTAGAACTGTGCCTTTTCTCCCTTTTTGTGCCTTCACGACGGGTACAGGAAAACATTTATAACATCTTCTAAATATGGATTTAAGGGCCACGGATGTTTGTGTGAATATATTTCACGCTTTTTAAATTGAATGTTGAATGTGGGTATGAGGGGATGCATGATTTATTAGTAAACAAATGTGAAAACATAAAAGTAATTTTAAGTTGCATTTTCACTCTCCATTCAATTCAGTTTTTTATAATTGGAAAACAAGCATGAGCTTATAATATTGGTAGCAGTAATTTTAATGTATGCTTTGCATGGTGGGTAGGTTTGCCTGCAGTAGTTGACATAGTATTTCCATTTCAAAAGATATTTGACTGAACGTGTAAAAGTATATTAGCCTGTTTATAACAGGCTGGGGTCTGGACGTTATCCTGGCCGGTATAGCTACTGGCTACGGGATGGACGGTAAGGGGATCGAATCTCTGTAGGGAGATATTTTCCGCGTTCCTCGAGACAAATTCTGGGCCCACCCAGCCTCCTGCAAAATGTGTAACAGGTCTCTTTGCCTAAGATAAACCGGCCGGGGCGTGGCTTTGGCCACTCACCCTCATTTAGCGCCGAGGGTAAAGAACGTGAAGAGCTATACCTTTTTTCCCATCGGGGTTTCTATATCCTGTTAAGGGAAAACCTTATCTTTACATAATTTTAACGTGATAGATATATATCTAACCTTTGTAGGTAGCTGTAGATACGCGTATCTTTCATTTTAACTTTAAAAGTACTATTTTACTAACAGAATTATTTTGTGAAATTTATTTTCTTCTAAGGAAAAATGTAACTTTTTACCTGTAAAAATGATTTAATGATTTGTCGAGTGATTGCAATGGAGATATTATGTGTTTTCTGCAGGTAAGAACGGATTTTGAAATACTTATAAAGCAGCGGCACAAGAGCGTTTAAGATGTAGTTCATATTTTTCAAATGAGTAAGGGTGAGCTAAACTGTATGCACGTGACGCATTTAGTTTCAAAATCGATATTAATAAACATCGCTGTTTAATGAATACTACGGGTGTCTACTACTACTCCACGAATTTTTTAGTATTTCGTATTTTTTAATGTAGTTTCAATTACTGATGCGAGTAAAATGACTCAATGTCACTGATCTTGCCATCAGGAGTAGACTATCAAACCTTCAAAAGAATGCGTTCCTCCTTAAAATTCTTAGTTTATCAAATTCACCGAACTACCCTTCTTCTAATATCGTTTTGATTAAGTGTAATATAATTCTCACTTTTCAATTGTTTATGTTCTGCATTCATTTTTAAAAGATACATCGTTTTCTAATGTCCGTTAAATCACTTATTTAAAATACACTTTATTAATCCGTGGATCAGGTCTCGCCCATCTTAAAATTTCTGTATCAACATAATATATTTAGACACGAATATAAGCTGTACCTTTGCCAGTTACTTAATTCTTAACACAAAGAGCCATGTGGGTTCATCCGCTATGGTAAAATATTTCGTTTCGGGTAACTTTATCTGTACTGACATCCCAGTTACTTTATCTGTACTGACATCCCAGTTATTCGGTTTCCTGATGATTAGAACAGAAATTGTTCTCGAAATGTCTCTTTACTCGTCGTTCAGACACCTGAATTAGCTGTTAATCTGGGAAATATCTACTGACTAACGTTTCATTTTAGGAATCTATTTTCATATGAACTTCCGTACCTTTTTTTTTTTAGCGTGATAGGCCAAATTTCAACAGCACGTTTCTGTACCAAAGAGATTATGGAGTTGCTGTAAGTGTATTTTAATCTCAGACTGTATTGGAAAACCTAAAGCTAGTAGAATATTTTTCCTTAATTTAATAACTAAATTATAGTCAGTGATAGTTGTTGCAGTCCTCTGGGAGGGCTTTCAGAGGTATAGTTTGTGCCCTTCTATTATGTTCTAGGTCAAAACATTGTAAACAAGTCAATCTGAATTAAGCAATTTAATAATCATTGAAAACATGAATATAAATTTTTAAAGACATTCTGAAACTCGTGTGATTAAAATGCGAAACATTGCTTCGAAATGAAACGCAATTAATTTATTTCGAAAACTTTTACGTCACTCTCAGACGATGATGTCAGTTGTGACGTATCTGCTTAAAACAGGTACGTTCTTAACGCCATCTGGAAATAGTCCAATATAAAGTAAAACTTCATAGAGTTTTGTTTTGTATTTACACTTCAGTTAGAGTGATACATAATAATAACAGACCTACAAGGTGCAGTTTAATTCAATTTCACAGGTGTAGTGCAAAGAGAAGCTTCATGTCACTTTAATACGTAACGTAGAACTTGTGTTGGATTTCTGCGAAGTTGTATACGTCACTTCTTTTTTTATAACAGACATATAAATTAGAATTTGTGATTTTCATAAAGTTGCTTTACTAGCTTCTCTTTCGCAGAACTTAAGGTTTTATAGCGGCATGAAATCCGGGTCGCTATTCACTGTCTCATTTCTCTCTAAAATTCCACGCAACACCCCAGTAAGCAGTACAGGACTTTTGTGGTTTCTGCAGAGTAGGTAAATGGTAGACATAAAGGGAGTACACATGCTACTTTTAGGAAGCGGAGGTTTTAACATTCAGATTAGTGAATTTCTATGTACGTATATCTGTCACGTAGACATGTCCAGGAGAATAAATTTTTGTAGTTGTTCTTGGGCCATTTTTTATTAGTCTGGCCCCTGAAAATTATATTTTTATTAAAATTGAAATTATTATTGTCCTGCTTATTTTTAATATCCCCTTACCGGATGTAGAAGATAGTACCAATTTTTACCGTTTATAAACACGATTTCTAAGAAATTTTCTTAGTTCCAAATTATACTTACAACTGTGGTTTTTAAGATGTCTTCTTGTCGGAATATTTGTGTAGTTTTATGCAGTAACTCCATTGGAATGCTGGAATAGTATCTGAATTTAGGCTAGTTAAATTGTTTCACATCTTTTCTAATTTATTATCCATCCTCCTCTCCGTTGAGCTACCAGCTGTGTCAATCAGGCGTGATGTCCCTACCCATTACATAAACCACTCAGTTAACAGCGACACTGCAGCGGTAACTCCCTCAGGACACTTGATGCCAGCCGTAAATATTTTAGAAAATCTCTATACGACGTATTTAGCTAACAATCTTCAGTTGCCTCTAAACGTGGGTTTTTAATGTTAATAAAAATCCAACCAGATGCAAGAGTATGCAGATATTTATTTACTGCAAAGTCACTCTACATGTGTCACTCTACTTCCCTCCAACGTGACCTGATTAGGCCACGTTGGAGGGAAGTAGCTGCACCGACATTATGACCTGTACCGGAGGCTGCGATTACAGCTTTGGTACTCCTAATGATGGGTGCTGTGAAACCCGAAACATGTAGAGTGACTTTGCAGTAAATAAATATCTGCATACTGTTGCATCTGGTTGGATTTTTATTAACATTGAATTACGATGCACGGAACCATGAGCTTAAAAAAAGTGGGGTTTTCTTTGCGTCGTTTCCAGTTTCGTCACCATTATTTCCAAAATATTCTGCACTGAACATTTCTATTTTTGTCCCTTAAATTATTTAAACCACCACAGAAGTTAAAATGTGTCATTTTAAATTTTTTCGTTGATGCGTCCCTTTGCCTAGTTTCGAATTTCAAAAAATAAGTGGTAAAAGTGGCAGTCGACATAACATGGGGACCCACTTGTTCAAAACTTAGTGATTTTGGAAGTAGCACATACTCTTCTACTGAAATTTATGATAGGCTAATCTCTCAGACCTAAAGCTACGTAAAAATGTTGTAATTAGGTAATAATTAGTATTTCGCCGACGGAGATTTTACTGCTTAAGAGTTATTAAAATGTAATTGGAAGGTTCTTTCTGAAAACTAAAATTTCTTTATAAATACTTATTCTTTTATCTAGCTCTTGCATTCAGGAGAACTCTCAGGCGTACAGCGAAGTTTTAACGAATGATGATCATGTGTGAAGAAGGACGCAGTTCCAGCGCAATTAACTGAGTCACACACGTGCGCACCACCAAAAAGACTCATTTATATTCACATCATCATAAACACACCCCAACACAAAATTATCAGGAGCTGTATGGACCTCTCTAAATGACCTCGACTAAACTCGAAACAAAGACAGAAAGGCCTCATGTTCCAAATAGGCTCAATTTACACGGTTAGCAGCTTAAGTTCAAGTAGTAATGGAGAATTCTGCAAATGTTTTATGCCACTAATGCAGGAGCTATGCCGGCAAAATTATGAAAATATTTAAAGCTCAGAGTGTTACAATCGTTTCCGTTTTCGAAGAACAGCTAATTTAAACGTATCTAATAAACTGTTTATTAAATTTGTGTATTTCATTTAACGCTGATTTGAACAAGTTTCAAGGCGTTATAGATTACAATAATCTTGTTCAGTTTGAATTATAAACAATTCATTTAAAATATAAACATTTGTTTAAAAATATGCTGTCGAATTTTACGGTAGAATGTGTGGTAGCAGTTTTGAAAATTTAATGGTTTTAAAATGATTTGTCAACTCTCTGCTGTATTGATTTTCTTATTCTTCTTTTAAATATTCAGATTTGTTGGCTAGTCTTTCTGAGTGCTGGCATAACTGAACGTACCTCTTCTCAGAAGACTAAATTCTGAAAATGATTTCACTTTTTAATAGCAGAATTATTAAAAATGATTATATGTATGCATACAACGTGTGCTCAACGATATAACTACTGTATTTCGTTTGCACAAACATTTTAGCCTTTACACATCAAAACTTTTAGGACTGGTTTTTGTTTCTGACGTCAGCAAAACGTTTTGCTTACTGAAAGTTTACCTTGGTTACATCTCGTAAAATATTCCTTGAAATGCGATTGGAACAAAGCAAATACACGTGTGATTTCAGGCTTCCACTACTAAGTAGATGGGAACTGCGTTCTTCTGGGTTGTTACGCGGCGAATAGAGGTCATTTTCTTACCATTTCGGGACAACTTATCGGTCCCATCTTCAGGGATCAAGAACACAAAAAAGGGAAAGGATGGGACCGATAGGTTGTCCCGAAATTTCGGTACGAAATTACCACTAATCGTTGCGTAATAACCCAGAAGAGGGCAGTTCTCAACAGAGACGGATAAGGTTCTTATTCCTGGCTACTTACTGCTTATCGGTAGATCATCTTATCTTTAAAATTTATGACGTCAGTACTACAGATATTAAATCACACAAGTTCTTTAAACTTAGTTTTGAACAGCATTTTGCTGTAAACTAAAAGTCTTGGAATATATGAGCTTCAGGTCACAATAAACACCATCCGAACTCTCGCGCAAATTTTGAAGTAGGGCCGGAGGACTACAGCCATTCTCAGAGTAAGAATTTGAAGTTGTGAACGGCGGCAGATTCTTGAAAGAAATACATGTTTTGATTACATTTAGGACCTAAGAAATGAAAAAATGGACATTACAGTTGTAGAAGAGCTGATATGGAAACGGGGCGTGACCGTTGGAATTAGATTGCACTGGTTGAGGTCAGGAATTGAAAGGATGTCACGAAGATGGGTATGAAAATCTGGATACTACAATACATAGTTCAAATCCTGGTCAGTCGCTGTGAAAATTGCTGTAGAAAATTAGTGCTAGTTCATATGTTTAAAAACTGATAAAATTCACCAATTACTGTACAATAAAAACATCACAAAACACACTTCCTATCAGATAGTACATTCTTCAGCTGGACGAGAGTCTTTGGAACATTCATTGCTATGTATGTTTATATACAGAGCTCAGGAAATATACTGGTTATAAATGTGTAATAGGGGAGCCTTGTCGTTGTGTGATTTTAGTATTGCAGCAATGTGGACGTGTAATTTGAATTTTAACATTAAAAGAATTTGAACTTTTGTGATGGAATTGTGTGGGCGAATAGTGCCTGAAGTACTTGTTGGACTTAACGAACATTTGTTGCTGAGAAACTCCCTGTTGATGGCACCTTGATGCCGAAACATGTATGAGTTGACACCTGATATGAAGTATATTTATGACTTATTTTATTGTAATGTAATTAGTGAATTTTTGGGGTTTTTTAAAAATATGGAATATGAGAAAATTCACGTCATGAAAGGCACAATGTTTAAAGTGGTGTTAGGGCACGTTTCCTCCGTGTGTTCACACTTTGCCCTCTCTGTATCGTCTTACCATTGGTCCATGCTTATTGTTTATCTATCGCAGGCGATTTGTAAGCTTAGCAGGTCGCAGCACCCCTAATAACAATATCTAAACTCTATAAAAACAGGAAATCTATTGACTGATCTCTAAAGACGAAACTTTCGTGCAGTTAGTCACACATTTTTACATTCAGGATATTGCAGACTTGTGTATAAATTCTAAGTACAACTTTTGTGCCTACTGCAGTCACAGAAGCTCTGCTGTATTTCTACCCGAACAATTAGGTGTATGTAATCCGCTAACAACGGTCACTTTTGCGCTGGCAGAGGGATTGTATTATATTGCATAATAGCAACCCAGCTACATCCGCCGTAGGAACAATACACTGCTCTGCCTCACGGCGATTTATGTCTAATCTGGTGCAACTAAATATAACCAATTGTATTTGCAGCTGGAAACAACAGATACAGATTTTGCCAGTAATAATAGAGTGGCTAGTGGAAGCTAAGTTGTCTTAATAATAGAACAACTTATTACACGTCTGATTCTATCTCGAAATCTCCCATTCTTACCAGTGCAAGAAACATTAAAATTATGATATGAAGTGTAAGAGCATTGTGATGGAGCTAAAAAAATTTCACCCTTCTCTCTTTTGTGTTCTGTTGGTCTTGTATGTAAACATGGATAATATCTTTAAAAACGGACCACCTTGGCTCAAACGGTAGTTCTACTTATATGTTTTCTTGATGTGTTCAGTTCGAAATATTAACCTGGATCCTACTCTTACTGAATTAAATTCTTCTTTATAGCCTTTCGTTCCACTAGGCAAATATCAGGCCAATACCACATTTGGCAGGGTACAGATACCAAATATTTATAGATTAGCATTCGACAATCACACTTAACAATCCGAGACCCTGAGAGGTTTATGGAATTAACCATGAGATTGTAAGTAGTTTCCTTAGCCGTTACCATGCCACATGTGATATAAAACATTAATTTAAAACGTTACACTAGTTGCTTATATTGTTGTCAAATATATGGTAAATATGTTCTACTCTGAGCGAGGTTCGAGGATTCACAACGAGCCTAACGTATTTTCCTATATTCTGCGCTATGAACAAATGTCGGTACCAAAGTTTGGAAAAGATTGCTGCATTAATAATTCGAATCAGTCGAAACTCCTTCACAGCTTTAGTAATTATATACCACTGTTAATGGCGTCGCATTATTGTTATTATTATTATTCTGTTGATTGTCTTTACACTTCGGTTCAATCACTCAGAAATGCTTTTAATGTGATATCATATTTTCTGACGTTATACGTATCATGAATCTGCTGAACTGTCTGTCTGTCTGTCTGTCACGTTCTGTAACGTTTTTCTGTATCACTTAATATGATTTTGTCCGAACGTTAACTTTAATAAATATTCCATTATAATTGTTTTAAATGCAATTTCCTTTGTTTGGCGTACACAAAATGTCGATAACTCATGCATCATCAAACTCATACGTATAAACCAATAACAGATCGTTTGTAGTCTGTCAATTCTGTGAGTTCATTTGTAAATTTATGGGTGAATTGTTATAGAGGCAACATGTCATTTCATAAATATATATTTTTGTCTCTCGGTGGCTACAAAATTGTTAGCTGTTGTAATAGTATTAGTGGTATCAGGAGGAGCAAGTCTACCGTAAACATCCATATGTTTACAACTGGAGCCGGTAAAATTCAGATAGTATATTGTGGACACTATTCTTTGGGAGGCATGAGAATTCGCCTTTCGATTTCCGAAATGAACATGAGAAATGTCTCTCTCCAAGACCTGCAAACTCTCATAAGTGAGAGTGGAAATAAATATCAATTTTTTCACTTTGACATTAGATGGAGGGGAGTGTTCAGCTTCAAGTCTCCGTCTGTTTACCCTATATGAAGAAAGTATGGTTTCCGTTCGATACGCGACTGGGTTGGCCTAAGGACATGTACAGGCGTTTTTCAAAAGGTATAGAAAACTTGCTTCTGTCGAAAATCGGACCACGAATCCTCCGACGTCCGGCACGTAATCTAGCCACGGTACTGTCTCATCTGTTTTTACTCGGATAAGTTTCATTACGTTTTCCCAATAACAGTATGTGCTACTAAAAATACCTGACTTCTTTTACATGTATTTAAAAAACTGTTTCACACCAAGGGACTAATTACTAACGAGCAAGGGAAGTCATTCGAGCTGAGGAACATCAGCATTGAGAGACTATTCATAGATAGAAAAAGACCTCGGTCTTTATGCAAACCGCTCGTGAGAGCGAGGTGTACTTCAGCATTCGGTTCGTCACGGATATAACGTTACGTCACCGAGTAATCGGATACCGGCATTTCGGGACAATGTAATGTCCTCATTTTCTTTTTTTTTTTTTTTTTTAAATTTTTAAAAAAAAACCTTTTTAGGGCGGGGGACATTAATTTCTTTCAAAAGTTCTCCTTCGCTTTACCCACTCGCTTTTT
>Ga0123352_10001869_pt1 | contig 28653 bp, 25 predicted proteins | sample TergutLab28metaG_FD_89700 | JGI IMG/M metagenome (GOLD analysis project Ga0123352, IMG submission 89700) | Labiotermes labralis P1 segment gut microbial communities from Petit-Saut dam, French Guiana - Lab288 P1 | ecosystem: Host-associated > Arthropoda: Insects > Digestive system > Gut ... | reverse complement strand
TTTGTACTTGACCGCGGCTGTGGGTTCGGCTTTTTCTTAGCATTTTATCAGCTCCCTTCGACCTTAGTATATCATTAAACCCTGTAAACGCATAGCGCTTACAGGGTTTGTCTTCAGCCTGAACAGTCCAGATAAAACACTGGACTGTTCATGTAAGGTGAGGAGGCTCCAACTCTGAAAATAATCAGCTATGAGGTGCTGATAGTGACCCATGCAGCAGCAGATGTCGTAGGTGCGCTTTACCGCTTTCTCCCGGGACCCCTGAAAAATAGGAATTTTATGGGGCTCTTGGGAGAAAATATTGAGATGCATACAGAAAAAAGTCAAGCTTTAGCAGGCTATTTAATGCCTAAGTCGACGGTAACTGTAGGTCGGGAACTCGCTCCAACCGCCAATCCCCTACTACTTCATCAAATGACTTTTCAAATATAATAACACACTTCAAAACCCCAACACATAAAGCTTGATATCTTTTCGCCTACGGGCATCGGTTAGCCGTCGTCACAAGAGCCTCACCTAAAGATTTTTCGCTTCGTAAAAATTCTCCAAAGGAACAAGCCGCGAACGAACCTAACTGTCAACACTTCCCTCTCTTAATCTCTTAGACCCTCGAAGCGGTACATCAGGACACTTGCCGCCCTTGGTATACAACCAGCCGCATATCAGTGCAGTAAGCGGAATCGTGAGGAACATCCCAAATGCACCCACTAAAGCCCTTACAAATTCGATGATTATAAGCTCCATATTAAAGAGCTCTACATACGAAGTCGTATGGATCATAATTACCAAAATCAAGGAAAGCGAACTACCAATATATGCCAGAATCAAAGTGTTTAGCATTGTCCCCAAAACATCTCGCCCGATATTGATCCCAGATTTAACTATAGACATAAAATCTGAAATACCGCCGACTTCCCGAACTTCCCATAAAGATGATGAGATAGTCATAGCCACGTCCATGATAGCCCCAACCGCTCCCAGTATAACCCCTGCAAATATGATAGCCCGGAGATTAATAGGGCTTGCAGTAGACAGCATGAGAAGAGCTTGAGATTCTTGGTCTACTACACCACTCAAGTTTAATACAATATCCATAGCAGCCATCAATACTCCAGCCAATAAAACGCCGCCTAAGCAGCCAAGCATGGCAGACCATGCTTTTTTATTAGGGCCTATTACAATAAGCAAAGTCGATACAACTGAGAACAAGCAAACAATTATTGTGGCCATATAAATATTTCTGCCTGATAAAATAGCTGGTATAAACACAAGAAAAATTGCCAAACACGTTAGCACCAATGCGATAATGGCGTTAAGCCCTTTTGCACGAGCGAATATAACAACAAGCGCAAGGAATATTGCACCCATCACAACAAGTGCATTTATCCGCACAAAATCAGTAAAGAAGTACGTATCTGAAAACTCGTCACTTACTAAAAGCACTCTATCGCCTATCTCAACATCCCGATCACCAGCAATAAAAAAGTCCGACAAAAGCTGTGTCGCTACTACTTCTTCACCCCGGCGCCCGCCTCCTGTGAGTCTGGCCCCAAACTCTATGCTGGTGTTGGTAAATCCAAAGATATCCTCTTTTACCCTATCAATAATGTGAGTAACAACCCCTGCGTAGAAGTACAGCTCACCAACTACCGTATGTTCCGATAAATTATTACCCGCAGTAGGAAGCTCTAGATTTGCACTGGCTATACGATTCCCCACAAAAAGGAATATGACAGATGCAAGAAGTACACCTATATGGAAAAGCTTATTGTTCATATTCATGTGTTGTCCTCCGATATGTTTGATTATATAGCGTTTCTACTTATAATAGGCCCATTCTTAAGCTACAGTAAGTGAAAAGCGCCTTTCGTTCAGGACAGAGTCTTTGCTCACGGTTCATGTACAAAGACAATTGTCCGTTGCCCCGGGCGTTGTCTTGGCGGTCTCTTGCACGAAGCGAAAGAGAGGTTTAACTTACGCAACTTACCATAACTGTTGGCTATGGCAGACTACTGTTTTGCAAGTTGCTATATAGCTCGATATTTGTTAGAATAACATAAATTACTATTTCAATCAATATTCTAAGGAGGTTCAATTCACATGTTTGATTTGCTCTTTAAAAATGCCAAGGTTGTTGATGGCACCAATTCACCATGGTACATTGCCGATGTCGCAGTAAAAGATGGCAAAATTGCAAAAATAGGTAAAATTAGCGAGAGTAGCGCAACGAAAGTAGTTGATGCAAAAGGGTGTATTTTATCGCCAGGCTTTATTGATGTACACTCTCATAGCGATTATGGCGTGTTACGCTATAAGCTTAATGAGAGCCGCATTCTGCAAGGCATAACCACAGAGCTTGCGGGTGATTGTGGAACTTCACCAATGCCTATCGTTCCTGAACGCCGTGATCTTTTAGAAAAGTATGTCGGCTTTCTAAACGACGGGGTTCAGCTTGAGTGGACAGATGCCAAAGGCTATCTTGATGCAGTCGAGAAAAACGGCACTTCTGTCAATTTTGCAATGATGGTTGGGCACGGCTCTATTCGGATTGCAGCAATGGGCTTTGACGATAGAGAGCCTACCCCTGAAGAGCTTGATGAAATGCGCCGCTATACAAGAGAAAGTATGGAACAAGGCTGCTTCGGGCTTACGACGGGCTTTATCTACCCACCTGGCTGCTTTGCAACAAATGACGAGGCTATCGAGCTTGCAAAGGTTGTAGCGGAATACGGTGGATTTTATAAGAGCCATATGCGCTATGAGGGCGATAACATTTTACAGTCGGTTGAAGACACCATAGAGGTTGGAATTAAGGCGGGGCTTCCTGTTCAGATAGATCATCACAAAATTACTGGTAGAAAAAACTGGAAATATAAAGGTCACGCAACTCTGGCACTTGTCGAGAAGTCTCGTGAGCGCGGCATTGACGTGACTATTGACCAATACCCATACCGAGCATCTGCAACAACTCTTACATCTGCTGTGCCTCAGTGGGCGCATGAGGGTGGTCTGTCAAAGATGGTTGAGAGGCTAAAAGACCCTGAGATGCGAAAAAAAATTATTCAAGAAATACGCGGTCATTATGAAAGCAGCGAGAGGCTTTGGTCGGATGTGTTTGTAACTTCTGTGCCTAGCGAAAAGAACTCATGGGTTAAAGGCAAAAATATTCAAGAAATAGCGGATACGCTTGGCAAAGACCCATTCGATACCGCAATCGACCTTATGATTGAAGAAGACGGCGATGTAAGGCAATTAACTTTCGGAATGTGCGAAGAAGATATCGAGTTAATCATGAAAAACCCATATACCATGATAGGCTCAGACGGCGGTGCTTCACCTCTTGAGACGAAAGACGTGCCGCATCCACGTCTCTACGGAACTTTCCCAAGAGTTATCTCCGAGTATTGCAGAGAGCGAAAGCTCTTCCCGCTTGAAACCGCTATCCATAAAATGACGGGCTTTCCTGCAGCACGCATCGGCTTCCATGACCGAGGCGTGATAAAAGAGGGCATGAACGCGGACTTGGTACTGTTTGATTTTGATAAAATTAAAGACACTCCAACATTTACAAAACCTAATGCGGCCTGCGAGGGCATTTTACAAGTTTATGTAAATGGTGTACTTACTGCCGAAAATGGCGTACATACTGGAGCTTTGGCAGGTAAAGTAATTCGCAAGGGGCAATAGTTATGAGCTACGCATACTTTTGCACGTGCAAAGCTTTTGATTACCCTTATAGCAATTTTCTCATTCGTAGTTCGGCTTTTGCGCACGGTCAGGCTAGGGTATGGAGCAAAAGCCGGACTACCATTAGAAAAATTGCTATATCATCCCACTAAACATAATAATGAATGCACTCCTTGCATATTAAAGAACTTGAAACAACATGAAATACCAGCATGCTTTTGGGATAAGATTGGTGACGATGAGAATGCTAGGAGTGAATATACCTTTTTAAAGTTTGCTGAAAAGGTTACAGCTTGTGAAGGTGTTAAACCTACTTTAAAATAAGACCCAAAGCAATTCTGGTTCAAAATCATCCTTGCGCTATATTTAGTATTGCCCAGAACCCGGCAATACTAAATATGCGAAGGCTGTTTTTCACACGGAATTGCTTTACTGCCCAGAACCCGGCAATATAAAATATGCGAAGGCTGTTTTTCACACGGAATTGCTTACTGCCCAGAATCCGGCAATACAAAATTGCTAAATCTGTTTTTTACACGGAATTGCTTTACTGCCCAGAACCCGGCAATACAAAATTGCTAAATCTGTTTTTTACACGGAATTGCTTTACTGCCCAGAATCTGGCAATACAAAATATGCGAAGGCTGTTTTTCACACGGAATTGCTTTACTGCCCAGAATCTGGCAATACAAAATTGCTAAATCTGTTTTTTACACGGAATTGCTTTACTGCCCAGAATCTGGCAATTCAATATTTGCGAATGCCATTTTTCACACAGAATTGCATCTTCATTAGAAAACTCCCAGAAACCGGAACTTTCTGCTTTCCTTGGTCTGTTTTAAAATCATCCAACTATAAATAGTAGTGGGCGCACAATGTGCGCCCCAACTTTATACAGGAATGAGCACTATGGAGATTCATGATATATTCAACTCCTCCTTCTAGGCTGGTTGCCCTAGTGTTCCTGGGAGGCAGGTTCCCGAAGTGCCCAAAGGCACATCGAGGTTTGAGCAGCGGCGATATGCAAAAAAGAGTTAGGCGTTACAGTAGTTTTAGGGGGAATTACAATATATGGAATTACTAAAAAAAGCTGGAATAAGGTTCACTATAACCCTACTGTTATTGATACTGCAAATTATTGGTATCGTTATACTGGCTAGTATAATCGTGGATAGTTTGCCGGTAATATTCGGCTTTAGCTGGATTCTTGGTATGGTGATAGTGTTCTTGCTTGTAAGAAAAGACGAACCCTCTCCTTACAAGACTATTTGGATAATAATCGTTATGGGTTGGCCGTTTATTGGCGGATTGTTATATCTCATATTTGAAGAAAACCCCCACATTAAGCGAGTCGATGCCCGCATCAATAAAGAGCACAGCAAATTATCTAATCTTTTATGCGAATATAATGAAAATTTTAATGACATCAACACCAGAGCAGACAGCAGGGTGATAGGATGCTCTCGCTATATAAAGAAGGCTTCATCCTACCATTCATATAGAAACACTGAGTCTAAATATTACCCTATGGGCGAGTTGATGTTTGAAGACATGCTTGCCAGTATGCGAAATGCTGAAAAATTTATTTTTGTAGAGTATTTTATCATAACCCAAAGCACTATGTGGGATAAAACACTTGAGATACTAGAGCAAAAAGCAGCCGAAGGGGTTGATGTAAGGCTGATCTTTGATGACTTTGGAAGCAACCGTTTATTCACCGGTTCATATATGAAAGGCCTTAAGAAAAAGGGCATAAAAGCGGTTAGGTTTAACCCTATGTCGCCTGTTCTTTCTCTTTTTATGAACAATCGAAACCATCGCAAAATACTCGTTATAGATGGCCACACAGCTTTTAACGGCGGCATCAATATTAGCGATGAATACATCAATATTAATTGTAAGTTCGGCATTTGGAAAGATGGAGGAGTACGCCTCAGAGGGGAAGCGGTTACAAGCTTTAGCCATATGTTCATCAAGATATGGAACACTTTTTGCAAGGCAGAAGAATATATTGCAGATTATATGTCGTATAAAAACCACGAAAATTCTGAGCCCTTATACGACGGCCTTATAGTGCCTTATGATGATTCACCTTTGAGCAGCGAACAGATTGGGGAAAATGTATATATCGACATACTTAACAAGGCGCAAAGCTATGTCTATATATTCACGCCCTTTTTAATTATAAGTGAAAAAATGATATACGCCCTTAAAATGGCGGCAATGCGCGGTGTAGATGTGCGGATTATTACACCAGGAATTCCGGAAAGTAAGATGGTTCATCGGCTGACCCGTTCCTACTATGCATATCTGCTGCAATCCGGCGTGAGGATATATGAATATACCCCCGGCTTTCTCCACGCCAAAACCTTCGTATCTGATGAGGAAATCGCCGTAGTAGGCACAATCAATTTGGATTATAGAAGTCTCTATTTGCACTTTGAATGCGCCACTTTGCTATATAATTCAAGCTCTATAAAAGACATAAAAGAGGACTTTGTCAGAACGATAGACGCCAGCAAAGAAGTTTTGCCGGCTGACACGAGAAGACGTGTTTGGGATAAATTTATTGATGCCTTATTGCGTTTATTGGCTCCGTTGATGTAGGCTAACCCTTTGGAATAAACAGGATCCTCTTCCAATTAGATATGTGTTGTTTATTTTATTATATTGAGTTAAATTTAAACCGATAAAACGAATAATTCGTTTTATCGGTTTAAATTTAACGAGCCATCCTGCACTTATATTTTTCATGAAAAGTATGGATGCAGGACTTTAAGAGTTAGCTTAGTGAACTATTATTAACGGCGCCCCGAAACAGCGAGGCTACGCCGTTTCGGGGCGGTCATAGCTAAATCACTTTAAAACAGACCAATGCTTTATCAAAAAATCTCCGGCTTCTGAGAGTTTTTTGATAAGGATGCAATACCGTGTGAAAAACAGCCTTCGCGTATTTTGTGTTGCCGGATTCTGGGCAATATAAAATATAGCGCAAGGATGATTTTGAATCAGAATTGATTTGGGCCATTTTAAAGTAGATTTAGTTTAAGCCGCGAGTTTTAATCAGGGCTTCGAATCAGAAGGAATTATTAAGGCCGCTTATCGGCTCGATTTTTTTTTCTTCTTTCCTGTCACAAAAACCCTTTTTAAATTGTTATAGGGGTGTATGTGCATACATAACCACACAATCCAAAGGAGGCGAGGACAATTGACCTTGATTCTTTAGTTGCAGACTACGGCGAGAGGCTTCTGCGTTACGCCACATCAATACTCTATAACCATCACGATGCGCAAGATGTGGTGCAAGACGTGTTTATCACCGTATACCAAAAGCCTGACTCCTTCAAGGGCGGCAATTTGTCCGCATATCTATACAAAATTACCTATAACAAAAGCATTAACAAGTTGCGGCGGCGTAAGTTCTGGTTCCTCGGCGATATTCCCGAAAACACAGTCGCCCCGCCCACAGACGAAGGTTTAAGCGACGATGTACTTCAGGCTCTTAGCTTTTTAAAGCCCGAGGAGCGTGCACTTCTCTATGCAAGAGTAGTAGAAGGTATGAGTTATGAAGAATTATCCTACTCCATGAGCAAATCATCTGCAGCACTTCGCAAGAGTTATGAGCGAACTAAAAAGAAATTAGCGCAACACTTAGACTCATTCGACCATAGCTTGGAAGGAGGAAAAACATGCAAAATCTAGACTCTGATGAAAAGCGCATCCGTAACGCTTTCTCCAGAATAAATGTTGATACTAAACAACTGGAAAGGAATTTAGAATATATGAACAAACCCAAAAGAATAAAGAGACGTATAACTCTTGCTATAGCCACAGCACTAATTTTTGTAGCTCTATCAGCCACAGTCTATGCCTCAGTAGGACGGCTGGACGGATTTTTAGCACGATTTAACCCTGAGTTTGGGGAATTCGCTTTGCCGCCACTCGAGCTCGCTTATGCCGAAGACCAAGGGATAAAGCTCGAAGTAGTTGGCGCTCGAATTTTTGAAAATACAGTTTTAATCTATTACACCATGCATGACTTGACAGGTGAGGACCGCTTAACACGCTACATCCGCCCAGATTTTGAGGTTTTTGCGAATGGTGAACTACTTAGCAATGGCGGCAGCAGCGGCCGATTTCTTCATTTTAATGAGGTGAATAATCGTGCCTATCTTGAAGTTGGACTACAAATAGACGCAAACACCGTATGGACTGATAATACTTTGGAGCTGCGCGCAACTAATCTCCACTGCTTTGAGCGTTCAGGACAACTCATGAGTGCGTTCTCTGGAGATTGGCGCATTGATATAAGCATCGACGATACAGAAGAAAAAGCTATTATCTGGACAGATATTGCTACCGAAAACTTCCATATCGACTACATGGCTCTAAGCGTGATGGGTCTTAGGATCATAGGGACTCATGAAGGTTATTTTTTGTATAACCGCCACTGCCTTAGCTCGGTAGACATCGAGATTGAAAATAGATTGTCCAATGTCAGATTTTTAGGATCCAGCGGTGGTGTCGGCCCTGACTGCTTTGATTTCTTTTTCTCAGTAAAATCTCCAATTGATATGGAAGCGGTTACGGGAGTAGTTGTGAAAGGTGTTCATATTCCAACACCTTAGAAATGTGACGTATATAGATTCGATCATAGGGGCGACCCCTTGCGGTGCCCCTAAACGATTACGGGCGGCCGCAAGGGGCCGCCCCTACGATAATGGGATTCAAAATCCACTATACTACTCCGAGTATGTAAAAGATTTGTAAATACTATCCTTATGAGCAGCAATCTGATTATGTATCCCATGCGCCAACCATTTGCATATTATTTCGTTAAATTCAACAGTTTATTCTTGCATAGCTACTGCCTCCTTCAATTTTTTGTTGATACCGTATGATACCATTGTCAAGAGGTGTTTGATATGTCATTCAAGAGAATCGCAGACTTAAGAATAGATCGAGATAAAACACAGCAAGAGATTGCAGACATGTTGGTCTGTAATAGGCAGGTGTATGGACGATATGAAAGAGGGATTAGAGAAATTCCGGTATCGATGCTTTTAGCCTTAGCAAGGTATTATGGCGTAAGTGTTGATTATCTTTTGGACTTGACCGACAATCCCACTCCTTATTCGCGAAAGCATACAAAATAAACTCTTTCCCCCAATTATTGTAGATGAATTGAAGCGCCGGAGCTCCTTCCTATGGCGATGTCGATAATCGCACGAACACCCTCGTCAAGCTGAAGAATATCCCGACCATCGTTGTGGCGAACACCCACATGTGGGGTCGCCGAGAAATATTCATGATATACAGGCGTAGCAGATATGAAGGGCGTATGCTTTGTACGAGCGGTAAAAGTCCAAACTACTCCTACAGCAGCAGAGATTATAAAAATAGCGCACATTCTACAAATGATTATTCTGTTGCTTTTTATTTTCTCAAGCATCATATAGCTCCAGCAAAATATAACTTTTCTTCTACATCAGCAGAGGACACGCCTCAGCGTATCCCCTAATATGCTTGTATAGTATTTCCTAGTCTTCCTCTGTCTCCTTAACCTTATCTTTATTTTTACCTTTATTTTTATCTTTATCTTTTCCCTTTGCTTTAGCCTTCTTCTCCGTTCTGAAAAAAGTATCCATGGCGTTTCCTATCTCTTTTTCAAAAGTGCCCAGACTTGTAGATATTCTTTCTTCGCCAACTTTTTTAGGAGACCTATAAAAAATCTGGGATATCTTATTTTGTATCTGCTTCTTCATTTCGAGAACCCCTTTTTAACTATTATATAGCACAGGGCTCTTCCTCATTCTTAGGGTGTGTCTTCAAAATCCATTCTGGTCCTTTCCAGCAATAGCGATTTTGAAGACACACCTATATCCAAAGCTACGACATCGCCTTAGGCGTAAAAATATTTGTTAAATAAACTTCTTTTATGCTAAGCTCTTGACGTATTTGGGTTGCTGCCTTTTGCGCATCGTATTTAGCTTCAAAAAGTCCAAAAACCGAAGGGCCTGAGCCGCTCATAATCGCACCTGCTGAGCCATTAATGCGCATTATACGCTTTAACCTCTCGATTACCACAAACTCTTTAGCAGTAACACTCTCAAGGACATTAGAAAGCCCCTCACCAACGGCTCTAATGTCACCGTTCTCAATATCTTTAATCATCTTATCTACATCTGGGCGCACAGTTACTGCCTCTGAGCTAAACTGCCTAAACACTTCAGCAGTAGAAATGGCAATAGGCGGCTTCGCTATGACTATATGTATATCAGGACACGGCGCAAGAGGCGTCAAAATCTCTCCGATGCCCTCGCCAAGCGCAGTCCCTTTCAGCAGACAAAAGGGCACGTCCGCACCCAGCGACGCACCTATTTCCATAAGCTCGCCCATACTAACAGGTAAGTCAAATAATCTGCGAACTCCTAAAAGCGCGGCCGCCGCATCTGCACTTCCACCGCCAAGGCCTGCGCTAATCGGAATTTGTTTATCTATCTCAATAAGCACACCGTAATCAGGCTTATATTTGTCCAACAATATCTGAGCTGCCCTAAACGCTAAATTGCGTGAATCTTGAGGCAGCCATTTCACATTTGAGTTCAGTTTAATCTGGTTGGTATACAGCTTGCGGAGTATAAGCTTATCCCTCAAAGCTACAGTCTGCATAATAGAACGAAGCTCGTGATAGCCGTCCTCACGCTTGCAGAGCACGTCCAAAGCCAGATTAATTTTTGCATTAGCATATACACTTACACTATCCATTTAGTCTCCTAAGTATGCATTTTCATTTACTATATACATAATTACTTTAATACCGTAGTAATTTTTATCGCAAGGCAATGCTGGTGGCAGCCGACGGCCAACGGCCAATGGCTATCTATACGCCCTGGTTGCCGGCAGGCAGCCGCCCAGCCTGATCTAGCTAATAAAATCTGCGCTTGCTAGTTTGGTTTTGGGAATAGATTAACTATAATAACTTAGCCTCATTGATATTAAGCTGGAACTCACCGTTCAAGAATTTTGCCGCATTTTTACACAAAAGCATCCGGTCCAAGAAAATTTCAAAATAGTCCATTACTGGACAGATTTTCTTATCTATTTTCAGTATAAGCCGTATAATATTGCGGTCTTTTCTAGTATCGATTTTTAGATTAGCTTCCTCAACTGCGTAGTTTACCCTGTCGTGTATGTCAAATGTAGCTATGTCTTTATTCCTAACCCTTGAGCGACGCACATCCGTTTTATCTGCGATTATGAGTGCAGCGCTTATATGATCTATGGCTTTGCCGTGCTTTTCATCATGATTGCCTACGGCCGATACCACGGTCGCAAGTTCTTCCGGGTGCATCCCCATATTCGTGAGCAAATTAAAGGCCATCATAGCACCCGTTTGCGCATGGTCAACACGGTTCACCATATTGCCCATGTCATGAATAAACCCTGCAATTTTCGCAAGTTCCGCTTCACGCTCTGAATAACCCATCGTAATGAGCATCTCATACGCAACATGAGCTACCTTTTTTGTATGCCCGGCAGAATGGTCAGTAAAGCCAAAAACTCCCAAAAGCTCGTTGCTCTTCTTTATATATGTCTGGAATTCCAAACTATTTTCAATATCTTCAAATGTTATCGTTTTATATTGCATATTGTTCATTCCCATCAAACCCCAAATCTTCTTGGGTAATTTTTCCTTCTTGTAAAGCTTTATCGCGTAACTCTATATAGAATCCTGCATCAGCTGTAGCCCAATACGGGCCGACATATACTATATACAAAATACCAAACGTAAGTATAGACAGCAAACCCCAACCAATCCAGCTCAAAATAAAAATAAATACGTCCATTTTATGCCCTTCGGTGATACGCATGGAAATCTTGATTGCATCTGTTGCTTTAACATTCGGACAATCTGCTAAAATATTAGCTGTAAAGTAGTAGCTAAGTGATTTAATTATTCCGGGAATAATCAAAAGCAATGACCATAGAATCGTCCATAAATATGCCCACAATACACCTCCAAGTTTACGTAAGAAATTGACCTTAAGCCCCGTAAACAATGCAGCAGGGTTGGCTGCTTCTCTCTTCCATATCTTGATATACTCTCCCAGCAGATTAACTACCATCACGTACAGTACAAGCATTCCCGCACAATATACAACCCAATAGGCCACTCGCCCAAACATAAAATCAGCCAAAGCGTCCAAAATACCTGATGCAAATGCTGTTAGCAGATACACTAATATAAGTGCAATGGCTACTCCGCGTTGCTCTCTTACTGCTTCTTTTGCTAGTGCTTTAATTTCTTGTCTTGACTTCATAAATTGTCCCCCTGTTGCAGATTCCTTAATTTTGTGGCATATCTAAACTCTGTAAAATTTCCTCTACAATCAAGCTGCTATTCCTAGCTGCCAAACTTAGAAACTTCTCAAAAGAAATATCCGCCGACCCGTCTGAATTGTCCGATACTGCGCGTATTACCACGAAAGGTACATCGTTTAAGTAGCAAGTTTGTGCAATAGAAGCCCCCTCCATCTCAACGCAAAGAGGATCAAATAGCTCCTTGATTTTTTCTTTATGCCCTTTATCTGCTATAAACTGGTCACCCGTTGCTATGCGACCTTTAAGCATTTTATGTTCAACAATAGAAGTCCCTAGAGCTGCCCGGCTAAGCCTCTCATCAGCCTTGAAGAATCTCATGTCGAGCCTAGGTATCTGCCCTGCTTCATAATTTCCGAAAGCCGTCGTATCAAAATCATGCTGTACAAGCTCGTTAGAAACAATAATGTCACCGATAGACGCTTTTTCATCCATACTTCCAGCAACGCCTGTGTTTATTATATAGTCAGGCGCAAATCTATCTATGAGCGCTTGGGTGCACACGGCAGCGTTCACTTTGCCTATGCCGCATTTTACCAAAACTACCTCACGCCCACATATTTGTCCTCTAAAAAATTCACATCCCGCAATCTTTGTAGTCTCTATAATTTCCATCTTGGACTTAAGGCCTGCGATTTCTTCATCCATTGCGCCAATTATTCCAAATTTCATGGTAATCCTCCGTTAAAGTATATCCTCAAATATCGGTCTATCAACAAACTTATTTACGCATCGCTTAACGGCAAGATAAGCTGTGCTTTCATGCATACACTAAGTTACGCAAGTGAATATATTTCATCACAATGCGCGGGGCAGGCAATGCATATTTACGAAAGATGCTTCTCCATCAGTTTCTTAAGTTCATTCGCATCCTCTGTCATCTTAGCCAAGTCCTCACCCTCTATCATAATCCGTACCAAAGGCTCGGTCCCTGAGGCCCGAATCAGAACTCTTCCTCTATCCGCATAGGAGCCTTCAAGCTCAAAAATAGCGTCTTTAATCTCCGGCGTTTTATCGAAATCCTTTTTCTTATGATTTGCAACCGTAGCCCCTACAAGAACTTGCGGCATAACCTGCATTTTCGTATTAAGATCACTCAAAGACGAGCCCTTTTTATGCATTATATTAAGCACACTGAGTGCAGTCAATATTCCATCGCCTGTGGTATTGTGCTCAAGAAAGATTATATGACCGGACTGCTCGCCACCAAGGGCCGCACCATCTTCAACCATTTTTTCAAGAACAAATTTATCACCCACCGCTGTTCTTTCTAGGTTTATTCCATTTTCTTTGGCCATTATATTAAGCCCTAAATTGCTCATTACTGTAATTACCAAAGTGTCTTTTGATAACAAACCTTCCTCTTTCATGTAATGGGCACATATTGACATTATTTGGTCGCCGTCAACCTCATTACCCCGATCGCAAACCATAAGCGCTCGGTCGCCGTCACCGTCAAAGGCTATTCCAATATCCATTTTATTTTCTACAACATATTCTTTGAGCGACTTCATATGAGTAGAGCCGCAGTTTTCATTAATATTTATACCGGTCGGTGCATTATGTATTACATTTAAATTCGCACCAAGTTTTTTAAGTATTTCGGGAGCTGCGTGATAAGTCGCACCCTCAGCACAGTCTATAGCAATTTTTATCCCTGACAAGTCGATGCCCTTATATATCTTTGCCATATAGTCAATATATAAATTAACTGCACTGTAGTCCTCTGTTATTTTTCCTATATCTGCGCCTGTCAGAACCGGGATATCATCAACATCCCCCAGCACAAAATCTTCAATTTCGCCCTCAAGCTCATCACTAAGCTTAAAGCCCCTTGAGTCAAATATCTTAATGCCGTTATACTGCATTGCGTTGTGAGAAGCACTAATCACTACGCCCGCGTCACATTCAAGCTCACGAACTAAATAAGCCACCGCAGGAGTAGGAATCACGCCAACATTTATAATATCTCCACCGGCTGAACACGCCCCTGCGCTAAACGCCGCGGAAAGCATGGTACCTGATATGCGCGTATCCATACCCACCAATATTTTAGCTGCCTTGCCCTTTGAAAGGATATGTGCAGCTATCTTTCCTATTTTATACGCCAAAATTGGTGTAAGCTCGCTGTTCGCCACACCTCTTACTCCATCTGTCCCAAATAATCTACCCATATATACCTCCTAGTACGATATCTTAGAGTCTGTTTAATATCTCACTTTCTACGTATTTTTGAGAAGATTTATCGCCAGACAAGACTGATCGGCCACAAGCTAGTGGCCGATGTCGTTACAGCGGAAGATACCAGCGTCACATGCGTGGGTTCGCCCCATGCTCCAAAAAATGAAGTTTTACGGGGTGCCCCTATCATAAGCCGTATGGCGATAAATCTACCAAAAAGGCTGTGGAATGGAGATATTAAACAGGCTCTTACATAGTATACAACATAACCATCTGTTTTCGTGCATGTCTTAGAGGGTCTATAAAAAACATTGGTGAACGGTTAACCCTCCAAAATATCGATTACTCGCCTTTTTTTCAAGACATACTCTCTCTCTATTGTACCTAAGGTGTGTGCGACGTCTCAAGTGTGTCTAAATCCAAAGGACTATCTTCCTCGTCATCTTCACTGTCCTCTTCAATGTTAGGCTCAGTTTCTTCTTCTAGTGTCAGCTCTGAAGTCTCACCAGAAACAACAACCCTCAAATTCACCTCAGCGTCCGCACGCCGCACACCATCAGGCAATATAAGATTCACTGGAATATTATGCACACCTTCGTAAAGATTTGCAATATTAACCGATAAACTAATCGAATCTATATCCACTGCATTAATTATGCGCGTAACACCTATCAGTCTCAAATTAAAATACTCAGGCAATTCTACCGTAAAATTGTCCGCAAGCTCTCCTGTTATTCCAATATTCTCATTCGGAATAGCAAACTCTCGCACAGCTTCTCTTTCAATCACAAGTGTAATCCCAATTTCATGCGGCCTTGAGTTTTGAATGCTCAGCGGCGTTGCGAGCAAAAAGTCGCGCGCATCCTGCTGGAAAGTTACTGTCGAGGTAAGCCCACTTATGTCAATAGCCTCTAAGACTATGCCGCCAAAGCTCTCTATGTCCTCCGCTGTGCCCACAACGTCAATATGGGCAGGCTCAATCTGTATATTCGTAATAACATACCCAGCCGGTAGTGAGCCTATAAAACTAGGCACCCTCACAGGTACTTGCCCGCGTCTGTTAATCGGTATGAACACCGTTATTTCAGCAGGCTCTAAAGTAACTCGGTCTGTAATGTCAATATTATTTTCATTGTATACGACAAGCCTCCCGGTAACCGTATAATCTTCGCTAGCGTCTGTAAGCTCAACCTGTGTGCGTACATGTACTATAGAGTCAAGTACAGTGCTTGCCCCCGTAATTTGGACTACATGCGGATCTATCCTAGGCTCCATGGAGATGTACCCCACAAGCGGGTCGCCCATTTTCACAACAGATATAGGAAACTCCCTGGAGTCCAGCCTGTCAATAATCAGCCTTACATTCGCAGGCATAACAGTATCATTTATAATATTAGCAGCGGCAGTGGTCGGCAGTTGAAGGTTTATGGGAGCCGATATAGTCTCACCTACCCAGTCTACTTGCCCGAAAATAGCTGAACTTAGGTCCACATACGCTCTCATATCAGAACTTTCAAGTTGATTTAAAAACCTTCTGTTAGCCCAGAGCCTGACTGATACAGTACTTCTTTCAATCTCTTCTTGATTTAAAAGTACAAGGCCTAGCCGCTCAAGCGTCTCCATATTTTCAAATCCCACCCGCACCGAGTGAAACAAACGATTCTCTAAAGGGTCTTCAATATTTACAGCTATTACCCAAAGTACACACGCAAGAATTAGTGCCGTGATTTTCCAAACTATATTCGTAGTGAAGAACGAAATTATTTTATTTGCCATCTTTTATTTCATGCCTCCTTCGCCGGCGCAACAAAAAGTTGGTGAGAAAATTCCCTAAAAGGGTTATTCTCATTTATCCCTCTTCTTAAAGATAAAACGCCTGAACCCGAGCTTTTTTTTCGGTTCGTCTTCAGTTGGGGTTCCGCCTAAGCGGCTTCTAAGCTCCTCCGGCGATATACCTTTATAAAGACGCCCGCCGTTAGCAACACTTACCTTGCCCGTCTCTTCAGATACAATTATGGCACAAGCATCCGATACTTCACTTGCGCCTACAGCTGCTCTGTGTCTAGTGCCCAGCTCTTTACCTATTTCAGCGGAAGTAAGCGGAAGTATGCAGGAAGCCGCAGCTATTCTATTATTTCTGATTATCACAGCGCCGTCATGAAGCGGTGTTCTATCCTCAAATATATTCATAATCAAAGACGAAGAAACGCTCGCATCAACCAAGGTGCCTGTCTGTTCTAAGTCGCCCAGCTTAACGTCTCTTTCCATAACGATTAATGCGCCCGTCTTCAATTTCGACATAGCATATACCGCTTTTACTACCTCGTCTATAGTGCCCTCCGAAATTTTCCTACTGGAAGAAACAGTTCCAAAAGGCATGTGAATCTTACCTTTTCCAAGCTCCTCGAGTGCTTTTCTAAGTTCTGGCTGGAAAATAATAATCATAGCCAATATCCCTGTTTGCACAGCATGTCTTACTATCCATTCAATAGTCGTTAACCCAAATAAAAACGAGAGGCTGCTTATTGAAAGCACCAAAACAATACCCTTAAACAATGACCATGCCCGGGTCTCTTTTATCCACAACATTACCTTATAGATGAAAAATGCAACAATAAGTATATCAATAATGTTTATCAGAGTTATGCGATTAATTGAGGCGTCCGCTAAATTTGAATATAAAAATGCGTCGCCAAAAAAGTAATTTATATTGTTCCACATCGCGTTTATCAAGCTGCGTAGACCTCCTAAGTAGGCGTAGTTTTTGACTGAGAAGGCGTCAGCGGGTTCTTCTGGCTTTCCAGAAAAATCTGACATCTTCTTGTGGCAAAAACGTCAGCCGTTGGCTATCAGCAGTCAGCTGACAGCCAACAGCAAACGGCAAACGGCCGGGTAAATGCCTTGCGGATTTAATTAAGCAAACTCTTCCCTTTTACCCGGAAAAGCTTCGCTTTACTCTAAACTCCGCTTTATCCTAAACTTTATTTAATGGGTTCCTGAACGCTTCCGCTGCCTACAAAATAATTTAGCTGCAATCTAGACTAATTCCTATCCCTGTAGTCCTCTTCTTCATAATCATCATCATACTCATCGTCATATTCATAATTATCGGCATGCTCGTAGTTTTCATTGTCTCCATAATCATCGTATTCGTCATCATAATCATGAGTATCGCGTTCATGTTCATCATAGTTATAGATGTCATCATCTTGCACCTGACTTCTTTGGCTACCCCTGGCGGCCTTTATTTTGGTGATTTTTCGTTGTCTTCTTGCGATTGTCATTTTGGGTACAACTTTCACAAAATAGTAGTTTTCGTCATCTTCAAATTCTACCCGTTCGGCTCTTTGATAATTCAAAATCACATCAAACATTTTTATACAAAGCACTACAAAGCCGCTTAAAATACTCAGCATAATCACCAAAAATATATTCACATCAATGCCTATTGCAAGGCGCAAGAATATAAAACTCACCACATTTATTACTACGCCCATTAGTATAGCAATTTCCTTAGAAAAATCCACATCCATTTTTGAAGCTGCAAATACAATTAAAGTTACCAGAGCAAAAACAAACGCTACAGCTATCCATCTATCGTTAGCTGCAACCGTTTCCGCACCATAGGCAAATACTTGCCCAAAACTATCAGGTATCTCTATAATAGTGTCCGCCCTCTGCCTCTCAACACCCATAAGCTCAAGTGCAAGCGGGTAAAACTCCCATAAAAAAACGCCTATCGTTATAGGAACTATACTCTGAATACCGAAATATAGTCCCGCTATCAAAGGCACTATGTACGGAACCCCCAGATAAAAACCAATGACCATAAACAGCAAAAGCCAACGCTCCATACCACCCAGCCGGCCGTAAAAAAACAATACCAAAAGAAGCACCGCACCTACCAAAACAGCAACTTCAGGGCTTGCGCTAAACTGTGCGATAATATTAAGGGCTATCAAAAAATATCCCATACTAATTGGCAGTATGCTAAAAAGGAGCCCCATTAGCATAGCATAGGGCAATCGCATTGATGGACCGCTCAGAAACTCCAAAGCATCCGCACTGTGCCCAATTTGCCCTATAAGCGAAAATACATAGAATCCAAGAAGGAACTTAAGCAGCGGAAGTATAAAAATTTCATATTTCTTGTAAAACTTAACGCCTGCGTCTCTTGCTATCAATATCTGCTCCATGATTAAGCGATTTGTCTCCTTTACCTTCCAATTTTTCGACAAGCTTTAATTGCCTCTCCAATCGTTTCTGCATGTCGGAGTATTCTTTTGTGGACTTTAGCGAACTTATCGCAGAACTTGTAAACATTACAGCTGCAATGAAAATCAATATTCGGATTCCCTCTGCTCTATAGTCTATTTCAAATAAATCTTCTGCATTCACCACAATTCTGTTGAACGCATAAAAAGCAATGATAATAACACATCCTATAAGCGCATAAACCCTATTCCAAAAATTTTTCCAATACACATAATCATGACGGAAGAAAGAATTGGCCTGGCTATCCGCCTCACCATACCTCTTCTCGTATATGGCAAGTTTTGTCATTATTGCGATTTTCTCTTCATTGACCATCCATTACGCTCCAGATTAATATTATGTATCCAGCATATCATATTTTTTCAGTTTTTTCCAGTAAATATACAAAGAAATGTTTTTAAGAATTGATTACAACTATATGGCCGATAAGCACAAAGTGTCAACAACATCAAGCGTTACATATACTATAGTCAATGAACTTGAAAAGCAGAGAAAGTAAACGCAGTCATTTTTTTCTTCAATCGAGGAAGTGCCGATAGTGACCGGAAGATACCGGCGGTGCGTTAGCACCGTTTTCGCCGAAGGCGAAAATCTTGAGACGCATTCGTGCTAATCTACGATTAGCACTCAAAGTACTGGAAGGAGTAAGCCAGGAGGCACCGGCAAGAAGGCGGACGCCCGAAGGGCGGCTTTTCGTAAAGCGAAAAGTGCTGAAGGCACAGACGATGAGTGAAGGAAAAATGACAAGCCTCGTCCGGACGAAGGAGACGCCGTTTCTTCGGGGTCTCCGTACGCCGGGTTTAATGCTCTGGTTTTCAGGTCCATTGACTATACATCAAATTATCATCAACAACAAGGAGAGTGGTATCATGCACGTAACCGACTATGGTCCAATGGCGTTCACTGCTGATATTGTGAAAGCCGCACTTCACAACAATAATTACAGGACTGCGTTTTGGACAGGTAAACATTTACAGCTTACGTTAATGACAATTCGTACAGGGGATGATATCGGGTTAGAAACGCATCCGGACACAGACCAATTTCTGTTTGTGGCAGAAGGGTCCGGCACAGCACTAATGGGCAAGGATAAAGATAATTTAGTCCAGCACCCAATATTTTGTGAGCATGTCGTATTTGTACCTGCAGGAACCTACCATAATGTCATAAACACGGGCAATCGCCCTCTAAGGCTTATCTCTGTATACGGCCCTCCTAACCATGCGCATGGCACAGTCCATAGGACTAAAGAAATCGCTATGGAACAAGAACACGATCATTAGAGTGTTTTCACTTATTGTAGTCTGCAGATTTGGACTGCAATATGTGAAAAACACTTTTCAATTAATTCAGCAACTTACCAAAACTGTTGGTTGGCATAGAATTAAGAAGCGGTGTTTCTTTGCTGATACTAATTCCAAGTCAAACACAAGAAAGCGAGCCGATAGGCACCGGTTTCTGGGTGCTTTTCGGTGAAGCAGACACTGACCTAGATTAATATGCGCAGGTAACGAGGGCTGCTTGATTGCTTTAGCAATTAGCGTTATAACCGAAGTTAGCTCGCAATTTTAATCAGGTTAGTGTGATTAGATGTTTAACTAGAATTAGTTTTAGCTTTAGTTTCATGAATATGACAGGCTACTGTTTTGGTAAGTTGCTATAGAGGGTGATTTTATGGAAGCTGGATATCTAAGAGTTGAAACCGTCATAGGCGAGCATCTTTCGCCTGTGGTAGGTGCTAAGGTAGTAGTAGAGTGCCATAAAGGCAATGTAGTGCACGAAGTCTTTACTAATGAAAACGGGCATAGTGAAAAAATGCATCTGCCGTCAACATGAGGTGGAAAAGCTCGCCAAGGAGCATCTGGAAGTTTTCCAGAAATTCCGTCATCGAAAAGATACAATGTCACGATAAGCCACAAACGCGGGTTTAGAACGATCATTGTTTATGGCGTCGAAGTATTTCCATGCATAGAATCAATCTTGCCTGTGCAAATGCACCCTGACCCGCACGACGACTCTGATCCTTATGAAATTTTCCTGCCGGAGCGTCGTGGTGCTAATTTATACGAACGAACACAGCCTGAAGAACTCATTCAGAGCTCAGCGCACAGTACATCATCGGACACTGATGCTCTGAACGTGCCATCTCATATCACGCTATACTCGGGGCATCATCAACTAGTTGTGCCATTTAAAGACTATATCAAAAATATAGCCTCAAGAGGCAACTGCCCTGCTATAGAGAGTGCTGCACTTGGTGCTAATATTTTGATTCAAACCTCAAAGGCACTTGAAAAAATCGCCAGCGGACATTTTGAGGCCTTAAATAATGATTTTGATATTGCAGGCAACATAGATGGAAATTTTGACTATGTTCCTGAAAGGCATATTTTCAATAATGTCGCGGGAATTGTTGATGAGCTTTGGGGTCTTCACTTCGTAGCAAAAGATATATCTGCCCCCGCCCCTGTACTTGACAGCGAGTGGCAGCATAGCGCAAGAGCTTTGGCAATCCGCGGTTATAATCCAGTGCAGATAGTCAAATATCTCTGCCCGCATCTTGAACTTGCTAGGTTTGAAGAATTCGACTTGGCAAGTTTTGACTCTGCGCATGCCAAAGAAGATGACGGGAGCATTACCACAATGAATGTCAATGAGCCTGCACTAAACCAAACAAACCCTCTAAGTCCTGCAGCACTTATGGCTTTAAGGATGTTCAGGAGCAGAAGGCACTAGAAAAACGGGCGGAGTCTATATCCGCCCATTTTTTACGCTTTGACGCATCTCTCTTTAATAGTGCTACAAAAAAAGTAAGTTTTTGTTACTGTCTCAGGTGCATTTGACTATATACATTGCCTTTTTTCGCTCAATGCCTTATAATGAAAGCAATATACTGATGAATTCTAAAAAACGGAGGACCAAACATGAATAAAACAAGAGAAGATGCATATAAGCTACTCTGCGAATATAATGAAAACGAAGCCCTTATAAACCACGGGCTTGCAGTAGAAGCTACTATGAGGCATTTTGCCGAAAGGCTCGGAGAAGATGTAGAGTATTGGGGGCATGTCGGCCTTCTACACGACTTAGATTATGAAAAATTCCCCGATGAGCACTGCAAAAAAGTAGTGGAAATACTGGAAGCTAATAGCTATGACGATAAATTCATACACGCTGTTGTCTCACACGGCTACGGTCTTTGCGCGGATGTTGCGCCTGAACATATTATGGAGAAAGTTCTATATACTATTGATGAACTTACTGGACTTATAAATGCCGCTGCTCTAATGCGTCCGTCCAAAAGCGTTTTGGACTTAGAGTACAAGTCGCTTCTAAAAAAATACAAGACTAAATCGTTCGCATCCGGCGTAAATCGTGATGTCATAGAAAATGGTTTAGGCCTATTGGGGTGGGAACTTCAGTACGCTATGGAGGAAACTATTCAGGCCATGAGAGGAGTTCACAAGGAGATTGGGTTATAATATGGATAAGCTAATAAAATTACCGCTAATTATATTACGGGGGCTAGTTATGTTTCCGGGCAATGTGCTTACTTTTGATGTAGATCGTTTGCGCCAGCCTGAAATAACGATGCTGGAACGTGCATCAACAAATGGCAATGAAGTATTTCTTGCTGCGCAAAAAAAACCAAGTACCTCAAGAGCCGAAGTGCATGAGGGTGCTGATTCAGGGGATTCGTATGAGATAGGTACTATTTCAAAAATTAAAAAAATAATTCCTCAAAACAACGGAATGATGAGGATAATAGCTACAGGACAAAAGAAAGCGCGCATTATAAACCTTGAAGTCTTGGACAGTTTTACCGAAGCGACACTTGGGCTTGTTGACGAAAGCTTTGACCGTGCGCCTTCTTTGCACGAAGAAGCGCTTATGAACAGTGTGCGTGACGCATTTTCTCAATATGCCTCACAAAACCCAAGAATTATAACGGAGATGAACGGTTATATCGAGCATTGCTATAACCCCTTTGAACTGGTCAATTTTGTTGCTGCAAACCTATTCCTCACTTATAATAAAAAGCAGGAACTGTTAGAGCTTAACGACCCGCAGATAAAGCTTTCTAAAGCTTTAGAGTATCTGCATCATCAGACAGAGATTGTAAAAATCCAAAATGATATTAATAACAAAGTCCGTATAAATATTGAAAAAGCACAGCGCGAGCATTATCTAAAAGAGCAGCTCAAAGTGATAAATGAGGAGCTTGGCGACCGTGCCGGCGTACTTGGCGAGATTGACGACTTTAGAGCTAAAATGAAATCACGTACACTACCAGAGCACGTCACAGAGAAGCTTGAAAAAGAGCTTAACAGGCTGAAAAAGTCCAGCGGACATACTCACGAGAGCGTTGTTATTAGGGATTATATCGAATGGGTACTAGATCTTCCGTGGAGTGAGAAATCGGAGGAGATTTCTCACCTAGGCGAGTCCTCAGAGATTTTGGAGCACGACCATTACGGCCTTAAAGAAGTTAAGGAGCGGGTTTTGGAGTTTTTGGCCGTGCGTCAAAATACAGGCAATGAATATTCGCCTATACTTTGTCTCTTAGGCCCTCCCGGTGTCGGTAAAACCAGCGTGGTTAAAAGCATTGCAAAGGCTTTGGGACGCAAATATGTCCGCATGTCTTTAGGCGGGGTTAAAGATGAGTCCGAAATAAGGGGCCATCGGCGAACCTATATAGGCTCCATGCCGGGGCGCATAATCTATTCCATGCGCCAAGCAAAAACAAATAACCCTGTTATTTTGCTGGACGAAATTGACAAACTCTCAAGCGACTATAAGGGTGACCCATCCTCTGCACTTTTAGAGGTTTTGGATGCAGAACAAAATATGAGCTTTCGTGACCATTATTTGGAGATTCCTTTTGACTTATCGGATATATGTTTTGTCTGTACCGCCAACGATGCCTCTACTATTCCGCCCGCCCTATTGGACAGGCTTGAGATCATAGAGCTTTCTAGCTATACAAACATTGAAAAACAGCATATAGCCGAAAATTTTCTGCTGCCAAAGCAGTTAAAAAAACACGGTATGAGCGATGCCTCTATGCAGCTCACGCAAGAGGCAATTTCTTCCATGACCACTTACTATACAAGAGAGGCCGGTGTGCGTCAGCTTGAGCGGCTTATCGCTAAAATTTGCCGCAAAGTGGTGAAGGATAACCTCTTGATTAATTCTGGAGATACACCCATAGTTGTGTACCCTAGCAATCTTGAAGAATATTTGGGCGCAAAAAAATACAAAGGCTCAGATAAGACTGTTATAGAAAGCCCCGGAATCGCAATAGGCCTTGCATGGACTAGGTATGGCGGGGACACTTTGCCCATAGAAGTAAATGCATTTGGAGGCAAGGGCAAGCTTGAGCTGACAGGCAATATGGGCGATGTCATGAAGGAATCGGCAAAGGCCGCCATGAGCTTTATACGTGCGAATGCTGATATACTTAGCATAGATGAGGATTTCTATAAAAGCCGTGATTTACATATACATATCCCTGAAGGTGCAACTCCCAAAGACGGACCGTCTGCAGGCATAAGCATGTGTCTTGCCATGATAAGCCGCTTATCAGGGAAAATTGTGCCGAGTAATATCGCAATGAGCGGCGAAATTACCATACGGGGCAATGTCATTCCTGTAGGAGGACTAAAAGAAAAAATACTTGCCGCAAAGCTTAAAGGCATTGAAAGGGTTATTTTGCCACATGGCAATATAGGCGATGTGCAAGATATTGACGAAGAAATTAAGAGCGGTCTTACTATAATCTTTGCAAAAACAATGAACGAAGTTATAGCGAACGCATTTGGGGGAAATTCATGAGTGAACGCAAAGAATCTACTATGATAGTGAACAATGTGGAGCTTGAGGCCGTGGCAGTTGCTCCTGCGGGCTATCCTGCCTCAGGACTTCCAGAGATAGCTTTTGTTGGGCGCTCGAACGTAGGCAAATCCTCTCTTATAAACACTATGATTAACAGAAAATCACTTGCAAGAACCAGCCAAACCCCCGGAAAGACACGAACCATAAACTTCTATAATGTAGAAAGCCTACTATATTTCGTGGACTTGCCTGGGTATGGCTATGCAAAGGCTCCACGCTCGGAAACCCAAAAATGGGGACAAATGATAGAGAAGTATCTCTTAAACAGGCAGTCACTTTGCGCAATAATATTGCTTATAGACATTCGTCATAATCCCAGCGAAAATGATATACAGATGTATAATTGGCTAAAGCATTACGGCTACGACATAATTATAGCCGCCACCAAGCACGATAAGCTTAAGAGAAGTCAAGTTAAGGCAGCTGTTACTGCCGTGAGTAAAGGGCTTGGGCTTTCGTCCGATGATGTACTTATACCGTTTTCTTCAGAAACGAAAGAAGGAAGAGATGCACTTTGGAGTGTTATAAAACAGAAAACTGAGGTTTAGCGTCGCAGACTTTATTGATTTGCCGGAATTTCCGGCAAGTCGCAAGAATTCACAAAGTTTCAAAGAAGCTCTGTGAATTCTGCGCAAGTGCTTAGCCGGAATTTCCGGCGACACGGCAAGCGTGCGTTTGTCGTGAAATACCGTATAATATTTCCACGACATTTGAAAGAGGTGACTATATGAGCAAAAAAGTTTTAGTAGTAGATGACGAAAAGAACATCGTAGACATAGTGGTTTTCAACTTAAGCAAAGAAGGCTATGAAGCAATATTTGCATTCGACGGAGAAGAGGGTCTAAAAAAAGCTCTCGAAGAAGACCCTGACATTATCTTACTTGATATCATGATGCCAAAAATGGATGGGTTTGAAGTTTGTAAGAAAATTCGCGAAAAAAAGGATACGCCTATTATAATGCTTACCGCCCGTGCGGAAGAAGTCGATAAGGTCTTAGGCCTTGAGCTCGGTGCAGATGATTATGTGACAAAACCTTTCGGAGTGAGGGAGCTTATGGCACGCGTCAAGGCCAATATAAGACGCAGAGACCATAGCGAAGACACAAACGGCAACAGTATCGCCATCTACGGTGATATTATGATAGACTCTAAGCGCTATGAGGTTAAAAGAAATGATGAGTTCATTAATTTAACCCGCCGTGAGTTTGACCTCATTAAATTCTTGGCCTCTCAGCGGGGGCAAGTTTTCTCTCGTGAGACTTTACTTGAAAAAGTTTGGGGTTATGAGTATTTTGGTGATGTTAGAACCGTCGACGTTACCGTTCGCCGCCTTCGCTCTAAAATTGAAGAAAATGCGGAGTTCCCAAAATATATACTCACAAAGCGCGGCGTAGGTTATTATTTCGGCGAAGAATAATGCAGTTTCAGTTGTTAGTGTTGGAGCTACGAAAACGAAAATGCTATATAGGGAGGTAATCCAAGGTGTGATTTTTAGTGATTGTTTAGTATCTCACTTTCAGCAAATTTTTGAGGAAATTTATTGCCATGCAAGGAATCGAGAACAGTGACCTGCCAGTAATCCGTCGGCACATGGGAAGAAACCGGCGGCGCGAAGTGCCGTCTTCTTCCCATGGTCCCCGAAAGTGAATTTTTTGGGGTGTCTAAGGAGAGCAGGAACCCGGTGATGCGAAGCTTAAAGCAGAGCGAAACTTTAAGTAAGCCGAAGCTTGAAGTAAATCAAGCTTTACTGGGTAGGGGAAAATCATGAGATGTATCGCGATTAATTTACCAAAAAGACGACGGAATGAGGATATTAAAGCAATTCCATGTGAAAAACAGCCTTCGCAAATTTTGTACTGCCGATTTCTGGGCAGTAAAGCAATTCCGTGTGAAAAACAGCCTTCGCATATTTTGTACTGCGGATTTCTGGGCAGTAAAGCAATTCCGTGTGAAAAACAGCCTTCGCATATTTTGTATTGCCGGTTTCTGGGCAGTAAAGCAATTCCGTGTGAGAATTGCTTTAAAAGTTTAGCGTAAGGATGATTTTGAACAGAATTGCTATAAAAATTTAGCGTAAGGAAGATTTTGAACCAGATTTGCTATAAAAGTTTAGTGCAAGGATGATTAGAACCTGAATTGCTATAAAAATTTAGCGCAATGATGATTTTAAACTGGAATTGTTATAAACACGCTCAAATAGCACCTTGGTATTCATTATGGACAAGCTAGGCAGTATCAGAGGTTTTTTCAACATATTACTATTTAAAAGCATAATGAGTCGCTTGGTTCTTCTTTACTTAGCGCTTGTTTTTATAGTGATGATAGTTTCAGGAACGTTAATTTATATAGGTATACGGGATATGGAGTCAGAAAGGGTGCACCGTGAATTGCAGCGCACGGCTCTTTTTATCGAGGACCAGATTTTGAGGGATCTTCCGCCGAACCCGGACCTGGACGCACTCGGGTATGAGCTTGTCAATCGTATGCCCGTGGGCAATACTTTGCCTGTAATTTTGGACCATGAGGGCAATGTTTTAGCACCGACCAGGGGTGCGTCTTATCAAGACTCTGTCATAATTACAGCGATGACTGGCCAAGAAAGCTTCGAACCGTGGGTTAGACGTGCAGTTGGTTTTCAGACCCCGGAAGGCGGCATGGCAAGGATGTGGCTTAATTATGCTATGCCGACATTTAATGCACAAGATGAGATAGAATACATAATTTTTCTATCCATGGACGCATCAACCCTTTTAGATAATTTGGCAGCCGTTATGGAAACAATTGTGCTTGCGGTAATCATAGCTATGCTGCTTGCAGCTGTGCTTGGCTTTTTATTCTCAGGTACGCTGACAGGGCCTATATCTTCACTTACTAAAACTGCAGGCGATATGGCCAGAGGTAATTTGGACCAGAGGATAGCTGTAAAAAGCGACGACGAAATAGGACAGCTTACCCACAGTTTTAATAACCTTGCGGAGAGTTTGTCAAAAACTATATTCGACATGGGCAGTGAGAAAAATCGGATAGAGATAATACTTCACAACATGACAGACGGGGTACTTGCCTACGACAGCGATGATAATTTGATATATGCAAATTCTGCGTCAAGCGAAATGCTAGATATCGCAGACATTGAAAATAAAAGTTTTGCCGCTGTAATGAAAAAAATGAATTTGCATGTTTCACGCTCTACAGATCTTGTATATATCCCTCCAGACGAACCCATAGTCCAGATAGATGATAAGTATATTTCCGTAAGCTACAATACTTACCGCAATATACAAGGTGAAACTGAGGGCGTTGTATTAGTTTTACAGGATGTCACTAAGCATACGAAGCTCGATAATATGCGTCGTGAATTTGTGGCAAATGTTTCACATGAGATACGCACACCGCTTACTACAATCAAGTCCTATACGGAAACTTTGATTGAAAGCAGCGGCACTAAAGACGCACTAGACGACTCTACCGTCCGCCATTTCTTGGATACTATTAATACAGAAGCAGACAGAATGACGTTTTTAACAACGGATTTACTTGAGCTTTCGCGCTTTGACAACAAGCAGCTTAGTATACAGCTTGAAGAAGCAGACCTTGTATCTCTAGTAAGAAATAGTATCAGGCAAAATCAAGTGCTTGCTGAGAGTAAGGATCAAACTATTGAGTTTAATCCTCCTTCCGGAAGATTCCCTGTTATTTGTGATGCATCAAGGATAAATCAGGTCTTTAACAATGTTCTGTCCAACGCAATCAAATATAGCGGAGAAGATACTACTATCACCGTAGAATTAAACGAGTCGTCGGGGCACTATAAGGTCTCCATCAAAGATAAAGGTGTTGGGATTCCTAAGGAGGATTTGGATAGAATTTTTGAGAGATTCTATAGAGTAGATAAAGCAAGAAGCCGCGCAATGGGCGGCACAGGCCTTGGTCTTGCTATCGCAAAAGAGATTATGGATATACATGGAGGTACGATATATGCTCTAAGTGAAGCGGGCAGCGGAACTACCATGGTCATGCGGTTTAAACGTGATGAAAATGCCACAACCTAAGCTGGGAATGATTACTAAAGTATATTAACTATAACATGTAGGGACGAGCACTCTGCGCGAGGTGCTCATCCTACTACAGTCTCTAACTATAAGTTTGCAATATTTATAATCTCAACCTTACTACCATCGGCATATTTAATTGTATTTTTAGTGCCGCCGCTTTTACCGGAATAATAGCAAA
>Ga0123352_10001868_pt1 | contig 28655 bp, 13 predicted proteins | sample TergutLab28metaG_FD_89700 | JGI IMG/M metagenome (GOLD analysis project Ga0123352, IMG submission 89700) | Labiotermes labralis P1 segment gut microbial communities from Petit-Saut dam, French Guiana - Lab288 P1 | ecosystem: Host-associated > Arthropoda: Insects > Digestive system > Gut ... | reverse complement strand
AGGCTGTGTAATACAATTTTGACCTCCTGATGATGAGCACATGTGCTTGAAACATGTAGAGGCATGAAATAAAACTTATTGTGAAACAAATTTTGTGCATCAAGTTGGTTAAATACTGAGATACATAATTATGTTCCGTTGGTCACCCTGAAATGGACTCTATAACTGTTCTCAGGTTGTCTATTTCACACCAAGTTCACAAATCAACACCACTCAAATCATAACACCCTTATTCGCTTTCCCTTGTGGTCACGAGACACAAAAGACTGATCAACCAGCAGCTCGACCACTATACGCCTGGTCTGCACAAGACACAACTGGTACACAAAGCACAACATGATGTTGCCAGTACTGCCAACATTAAAAAATCATGTGAATATCAAACAATGATATCTGCCAGGATCTGCCAGCCACTGATGATTCAATTGCCCAGGTATGCTATCACTGGAACTAAGAGGCGCTGACTGAAGAGCCAGGTGACTGGTTGCGAACCTCGCTGCATCATGGAAGGTGCAACACATACTTAACCTATTCAGATGTTTCATATTCAACTTCAACAACATTCAAGATGGTCCATATACTTGATGACCCATTGACTCTGCCTACATGCATACATACAAACCAATTCAGATCACTCATCACATCAATCCCTTGTGATCTGGACAAGTCATCCAAAATGTCTATGTGGCTCAAAACTTGAGACATTCCATTCCATTTAGTCACCAACAAAACTTCATATTCTATACCACTATCTGACTCTACCCTTGCATATGGAACACACATTTTCTGAGTACATACCACATAATTAGAACACATACTTTCATTCACACTGTTTTAATTCAGTTTTCTCTGCTGTGGTTTATCACAAACAGTTCTACAAATATACACTTTCTTTTTACCACATGTAAATTTCAGACCTGTGTGAGAAATAATATTTATGGGGACAGACAGAAAAAATCAGGGTTCCAAACACATTTTGGCCATTTAAAACCCATACAGGTCAAGGGAAACACACGTTGCAAGTTACTACTGATGAGTTACCTTTATTCTGCTATACAAACTATTTATAATATATACTTGAAAAACTATTTGCACTTTGCTCTTGCTGCTGCTGCTGCTTCTGCTGTTGCTGCTGTGATTCTTCTTCCCCAGCAGCCTTATTTACAGACTCTTCAAATTCAGCTGGGCCAATTAGGGTCTTTTTCCCATAAGGTGGGGGACCTATCAATATTTCTACATCATCATAATTAAGCGTCTCTTTCTTCAAAAGTGTTTCAGCCAGCTGAAATACAACAATTGAGTTAGTGTGTCTTAAAGTACGGTACAGCCTTCATGTACTGCAAACATGTGAACCAACACATATACAAGTTAAGGCACCATTCTTTACTAGGATTTTTCTTAAAACAAAATGTACATAGGTAATGTATTGGTGTATAAATTATGACACTCCTTATTTCTGGTAACCACATTTCACACACTGGGTCATACCCTGATTCTGATCCAAAAGTTGCAAGTAATTTGTGGTATTCTGAGGCTGATAAAAACACTTAAACATACTTCAGTTGAAGCCCTTCCAAATTATGTGCTGGAGCATGAATGAGCAGTGACAGAATGTCCCTGTTCCAGCATGACTTCTTCTAACAAATACAGACTTTAGTTTCAAAATATCTTTACATGAGTCCATGCATCAGCACAGCCAGGACTTTTTTGCAAGATGGTGAACACTGCCTATTTGTGAAGGAACCAGGTTTCTATTTAATAACTCCAGCCATCAGCCATCTTAAGGCCCGGATGATAAAGGTTTTACCTGAAAAACTCACACCGTCCTTCCTCTTACTCATAAGTAACAATCAATACATGAAAACAGTACAATAATTTACATTATGAGTTACACAATGCTGTTATCTCTCTTTTTTCAGTGACTTCATCCACTTGTTTGCTAAGCCCTTCCCACTCTGCATCTCAAAAATAACATTTCTGTACCATGTATTCAGAATAATCCATCCTGGTGTACACAATGACCTTACTGCACTGCAGTGTACAAACATGAACTATATGCTGAGTGACGAAATGCAACCAGCACTTACCAGTTCCAGCTTGTCCTTGTTGTCTTTGAGAACCTGCTCTGTTTTCAGATACGCAGCAGCAACTAGTCTCTGAGCCTCTTCATCCATCAAAGCAGTCAGTCGCTTGCTGTAGGGACGTCTCCCAATTTCTTTTATTTCTTCTTCAGGAAATGAGATCAGACCCACTGCCTCACTCATGCCATAGACACGCACCTGAGCATATGCCATCTTTGTCACTTTCTGTAAGTCATTCTGGGCACCTGTTGTTATTTTATTGAATGTGAGTGACTCTGCAACACGTCCACCCAATGCCATGCACATGCGTTCAAACAGCTGCAACAGAAAGCAGTGGCCACTGTGAATTCATGTGTTTGCTAGTTTATGAACAACAAGCTGGAACACAAAGAAACAACTAAGAACACACAAGAGGTCTGTACTCTTCTGCGTTATTATGTAGTGCAGAGTGATAATACCTGACCGATGTTCTGGGGCAACTTATCAGTCACATCTTCAAGGGTCAAGAAATCCAAGAAGAAATCTCCACATGTGACATAAAGCAGCATTCCCATAGAGGTGTACTATGCATTATTTCAGGCTTCTGCCATGAAGGAGATGAGATCTGTGCTCTTCTGGGTTATTATGCAGCATATAGTGGTAATTCCTTACCGACGTTTCAGGACAACATATCGGTTCCATCTAAAAGGGTCAAGAATTTTTTACTCTTGAAGATGCAGCATGTAGCGGTAATTCCTTACTGATGTTTTGGGACAACCTATCAGTACCTACAGGGGTCAAGAAGAGCACTGATCTCATAAATCACGCAACAATACACACCTAATTAAAATAATCAGTGGTATTATTGTATCTAAAGAATTATAGGTCAAACTTCTTTTACAACTTCTCCCTGTCTGAAAATACCCATAGGCTTGTCATTCATTTACGGGAAGTCATCTATCAAGTACTGTTGCTTATATACAAAAGTGTATCCAAAGTACCCAGACTGAGCAAAAACAAAATAAATGCTTATTTTGTTATTGGTTGTTACTGTTCCTGTCCAAGTAGGCTCCTTAAAGAAAATATTTATTCCCAACTAGCTGCACATCTGTTACTGAACATGTATATTATTACTTCTCCGACATGTTTCAGCTAATAAGAATAGCCATCCTCAGAGAGACTGTTTAAACAAAGGAGCATTTGATGCTCATTTGTGTACAGAGATGTGAAGTTAGTTTGAAATAAATATGTTCTTATGAATATTTATGTGTATCTATTGCAGAGAAGATGTACAGTATCTAATACAGAAGCCTGAATTTATGCAATGGGTCCAGCAATTCTGCCATTATTGGAAATGGCTTCAGGAAACCTTGTCGATGATGGTTACTGATTATTCCTGAACATCCAGGAAATGACATCCTAAAAGCTGTGATTTCATTCTCTGAAATCAAAAGAAATCAATGGGGACCAAATCAGGACAGTAATGAGGCTGCAGAACTGTAGTAATTTTTTTCAACAAAAATTGCTCCCTTGACAAAACAGTGTGCACTGGTAAACTGTTATGACGAATAAACTTGTTCTGGCTCCCTCATAATTTCTGGATAATTTGGTGGACTTATTGTCTCAGATGTGGCAAAACCTACCATCAGTAATGCTGGTAAATAGTTTAGCCTAGAGGGGCAAATTCCTGATGAACAGTACTCTCACAGTCAGAGACGATCATCAATATGCCCTTGATGTTTGATCTGACTTGCCTCACTTTCTTTGAGTGTGGAGAGGATGGATTATTCCAATGAGAGGACTGTTGTCTGGTTTCTTGATAATAACAGCAAATTCAGGTTTCATCTCCTGCATTTCCAATGCAGTTTATGGGAGCTTGAAGCAAAACTTGATGCAATTTCAAATGAACCTTTATAAAACAGCATATTGCACTTAACGTGCACAACAATAAACACTAACTGCAAAACAATGCATAGGGTTATGGCTGCAAAAGTCACTGGACTGACTCAGAAGGGTGTAATATTATGGCAGCTGGTGGCAGGAAGCTGCACTACCTGCTGCTCTTTGTCCTAGCAGAAAGTCTTGGTATGTTTGAATACACTGTTGCTAAATCATAAGCTTATAGAGGCAGTGGACCTTAGCGTGTGAATGAAATGATTTTCAAAACACACTTGCTTTCTCACCTCTTCTCTAGAATACAATTTCTGATCAGTTGGCACATACTGTGCAAATCCCAAAGCCAGATTAGTGCGAGGGACGATGGTGACTTTCAGCAGGGCATCTGTGTACCGCAGCATCCACCCAACAATGGCATGACCAGATTCATGGTAAGCCACCACTCGTTTCTCTGCTGGTGACATGACATGGCTTCGCTTCTCTGTACCACCAACTACACGCTCCACAGCATATTCCAGGTTATCTCCACGCACCGTTGTCTGTTTGTAACGAGCAGCATGCAAGGCAGCTTCATTACAGACGTTAGCTATATCAGCACCTGCGAAGAGGATGGGATGGGCAATTTCAATGATGCTGCTGGGATTTACAGAGGGGGAACATGTGCTTTCTGATTTAAAAATAAACTAATGTGTAAGACTAAACATGGTATAAACAAATACAGCAGAATTAGGCATTGCCTATATGCTGAACTGAATTTGGAGTGAGTTCATTCTACTTCCATCTTCACATGAATGGTAATCATTAAACTGGCAATTAGTATTTGGTTTTGTGGACAATGTCTGGACCTAAGTGGGGGAAATAATATGAGACTGCAGTCACATGCATATTCTTCATGATTCACACTCATGTCAAGGTGACCAACATGGGGGAGAATGAGATATGCAGGGTATACAGCATGAATGATCAACTTAGAAAAATGAGATGTGCAGGTTATGCAGCATGAATGGGATCTACACAAAATTAATAAAAGAAATTTCAGTCAAAACCAACACTACAACCTTCAGGGACACCTATGAACAGATTAGGAATATAATATTAAAGTGGATATCAAAGAGCGTGTGGGGACGTGTAATGCATTCACAAGGATCAGTGTATGGTGCAGCAGCAGGATCTCTTAAATATGGTACCCTTCAGGTTCTATAAATGGAGAGGAGTTTGACCAGCTGGACAGCCATCAACCTCACAAGGAGGACTCTGCTGGTTGTAGCTAGTTTAACTGTCTTTCAAATGTTGCAATCTGATACAAACAGCTTAAAGTATTCCACAGTTATGATATCTTGTCAATGGAACTTTCCTATGATTTTATATGAGTAGCAATTCCCTGCATGAAACATATGGTACTGTATACTTTTTACTTATTTGTCCATGTACTTAGCTGTTTAATTTATATATATATATATATATATATATATATACTATTCATAAGCCATTTACATGATCCTTCCAATCGTACTACGGCCCTTGGGTCGACTCTAACAGAAATGAGTACCAGGAGCATTTCCTGGGGGTAAAGGCGGCCAGTACATAAGGCTGACAACCTTATCACCATCCTGTGCCGTTGTCATGCAATCTAGGAACCTCAACTTCCTGGAACCCTCTGGACCACTCCAGGCCTGTAATGGGATTGCTTTACCTTTACTATTCATAAACTCTTACAATAATATTACATACCACTGAAACCAGGTGTCAGGTGTGCCAAGCGTTTTGAGTAATGTTTGGGAGAATATTCAAGAGAAATGCCCTTCAAATGTTGTTCAAATATTTGTTCCCTTTCTTCTAAAGTTGGCAGGTCTATCAAAATGTGACGATCAAATCTTCCAGGCCTTAGCAATGCCTAAGAAAGAAATCATAATTAATTGAACTCACTTATTTTATTGAACTGCTCTTGTTGCTAGTGACCCACAATGCAGCCGTAACACAACTGAAGAGGCAGGAGAAAGGAAACAGCAGTAATACAAACACAGTCCTTCTCAGATGGCACAGGCTTTCACCACTGAACCTATATAAATTCTATTAAGTAAATCTAACATGCTGGAACAAGTACATTCTCAGACTAAGACTATGTAAACAGCATGCACAGCCAACTGTGTTGGCACCAAAAGCATTAAAATGAAAATCTGTACAAATGAAGTATGTTCCTCCGTCACCACTAAATTCAATTCACTCACTTTATCCAGAACATCAGCTCTATTGGTTGAAGCCAGCATAATAACGCCTTCCTTGGAAGCCATACCATCCATCTCAACAAGTAGCTGATTCAAGGTCTGTTCACCTTCCCCAGATGCCCCATCAAACTGACTGCTGCCTGCACTACGTTTACGACCAATAGCATCAATCTCATCAATGTAGATAATACATGGTGATCGTTTTCGTCCCTCTTTAAATAAATCCCGAACTCTTGCAGCTCCAAGACCGCCTATCATCTCAATAAATTCTGAACCATTCATGGATAAGAAAGGAACATTAGCCTCAGTTGCAACAGCTTTAGCAAGCAGTGTCTTCCCACAGCCAGGTGGTCCAAGCAACAATGCTCCTTTTGGCACCTACAAACAGTGCAATCAATGATTCAAATAAAATTAACATTGCATCTGTGTTAAATATGTACTAATAACAGACAGAATATTAATTTATGTGAAAAGACTGTAATAGATGGAGAAATGGGTCCAAATAAAAATAAAGGTTAAAAAAAATTTACTACACTTCTCCCTTCCTCCTTCGTCATCATTTTCTGTAACTGCAGTTAATTCCAGTCATTGTTACAGAATGTGCACACAGGAAAACAACATATTTGTACAACAGTAAAAGTGGAGAAAAGATGGATATGGAAATATAAAACAGTGCAATCCCCCTAAGACATTTTTTAAAAACAATTCAACAAATGAGAATTATTAAGTGGAAAAATGTCTTAAATGGGTAAGCTTGAAACATGTTATAATTATGTGTTCTGCAGTAACTAACATTCACTTTGTGAAATTTGAGATTTCCTCAGAAATGACAGTGAAAATTCAGGTCATCTGGGTTGTTATTCTGCGTAGCAGGATAAATGATTCCGAGTGTTTTGGTGGAACATCCTACCTTCCAACTGTCAGGAATAAGTCCACTATGCAGATTGACATTCAACTGACCAGACAAATTCTACAGTGACAATTAATTTTAACTGGCAAACCACATTTTAAGTCTTATTTTCTTCAGTGATTTCTACACATTCTTGAATGCAAGATAACAAGCACAACTGGTAGGTCAAGAAACCATTTTTTTCCCCAACCATTTCAGAAGTACCAATTCCACATCCTCGTATACTGCTGATTTCATCTTCTCTGGCACAGAGTTACAGACTTTCTAACTACTGTGTCTACATTTGATACAACCAAATTTGAAGTTAAAACAGAATGCCATGCCATTTGGTGAGACACATTTGAAACAGCATCCACCTTGTATCTAATGTTCAGCTTTTTTTAATTGGCAGCAGGTTATTTTCTGTGCCAGTCTGAACTAGCAAAGATGCTGATCATGTATTTAACAATTACAAGGTATACAGGATGAAATATGTACTGTAAAAGCATTGTGAAGAGACTACAAAAGATATGTAACTTATGCCACAGAAGACCCTAAATTATTTAAATTAGAGGAAACAGTTACACAGTCATAAGATGCTCTATTAAACCCACACTTCTTCACCTTGCAGACTGCCCATGTGCCTTGAGCTTGTGTATTTCAGATTTTATGTTGTGTTGAAATGCACTAACAACGTTCTACACCTGAATTCCCTTACTAGTAGAAAGGATTAACACAAAAGTAATGACAGAGGCTTTACTATCACAATGATCTGTTATAAGCCTGGAAACAATAACCGGTCTCAAACACTAGCGGGCTTCACAAACATGGTTTGCTCAGTGACCAGTGTGACAAATCACACACATTGCAAAGAAGCAATGTATGTCACACAATGTCAAACGTGCATAACTGGAAATGACCATGGAGGTCAACCTTCAGGAACTGGAAGCATCATTTTTTTTTTGCTGCAAATTTGAAACAAACTGAACTTGAGAAACTGTTCTAAGAATTTAATGCAAACAACTGTTGAAATTAAGACATTGGTGGAATTATAAAGCTTTCGTGCTTCTCAAGCAGTAAATCCTTCTTAAGGGGGGAACATATTAAATGGACAATGTACATGTTAATAACATGGAAAAAGTTTGTTACATCTTCTAATGATTTACATAGGCCCTTACAGGCCTCACTATATGTATCTCTGAATTCAAGACACACAATGAATCATCTAAGAATAAAGTGCAAATAACTGTAAACAAAAGTATATCACATTTAATGGAAATATGACACTGTGTAGAAAAAAATATGTCTGCAGGGGTTAGTGCAAGTTAACAAGTCCTAAACGACATTTTCAGTACCTAATATCTGAAGTACACTGCATTCAAGATAACAGAAACTGTAATACAATGATCTGTTACCTTTGCACCCAAGCTTTTGTAACGTTCTGGGTGTTTGAGATAGTCGACAAATTCTGTAACCTCTTGCTTGGCCTCTTTTAAACCAGCAACATCAGAGAAATGGACACCTTTTCCTGGGCCAGTAAGTGGATCAACCAAGGTAAACTTTGCTCGACCAAGCTGTGTCTAAGAAATAAACCACAGTTATTTCCAGGAATACAATTATGATACAACTTAGTATCTTAATGTCTTATTTCAATTTCACACTAAAACAAATGTTAATGACACTTTATTCTGAGAAGAAAGCTCAGTCTACAAACTATATCTTTGTGGGCATGAATTCATAAATGTATATTTTTGCATCTTGACACACTTTCTCTGGAAAGGTGTTTCCTGCTTCTGTGACTCAAAAATTATCTGATGGAGTACAGGGTACTCATTTTTGGGCCAAACAAAACTGCAGAGAGAGCTGAAATGTTAGACAGTACAATATTCATAGTATTATTTCAGTACTTTGAAAAGGAACAAAGAAGGGAAGTTTGAAAACAGAACTTTTCACGTACTAATAAATGAGATCTGTGAACTGGACAAACAAGACAGAAGGATCAATTTCATCCTCAGAATGGGTCATAATCACCAAAATCTTGTTTCAACTTTCTGAGCACTACAGCATTCAAGACAGCAGGTCCATCCACACAAAAGATAAGGAATAACTCGATCTCATTCTCTCAGACACTGCTCAGATGGAATTCAGGATTAATGCTGGAATCTTAACAGAATATTCCAGGCAGTGTGCACATCATTTCTTTCACAAAAAATTTATATTCAAACTAACCCTACCGCAGACACCAAGCTACCTGGTTTCAATGTATTAATAAACAGACTGTTTGATAAGCTGCAAAAAGAAATAAGTAAATGAAAGTTTCCAGTCCTGTTACAATCAACGATAATCATATGGCAAACGCTTTTCTGAGCAATCAGCCGTGTAAATGTGTCTTTGATGTCCAATGTTTCAGCAACCAATGACTGTCCCCATCTGAGGTTGTTATAGAGACATGGCCACATGCTATGTATATACCCAACTTATGATCTTGGAGCTGGGTGTCCTGTAACTAGTACAGACTACTTAGGAAACAGTGGGAGCAGCCAGGTAAACAGAAGTCACATTCCATTCTGCTTAACCATGTGTACTTCAGTATGAATACAGGCACTGCTTCATCACATCAACACCTGATGATTGCAAGCAGCAGTCCCTGAAACACTGGACAGTAACTCCATATTCACATGGCTGACCACCCAAGAAGACTTCAATGCAGCAACAATTATGCTGACTATAAGAAGAAATGTTACAGTACCTTAACTGGCATGCTTGTGCAGTACAGAATGTGAATACACCGTAAGTCTCCTGAGAGGTCCTATGTTTATAAATTTGGTAAAAAGGTACAGAGGAATAGCTCTACTCTTTCTTTCACCCTGGCGCTAGATGAGGATGGATGGTCAATGCCATATCCCGGCTGCTTTATGCTCAGGAAAGAGACACGGTACCTGCTGTACAGGAAGCTCGGTGGGCTCTAGGCCTGCGGAAAATCTCTCCTCAACTACGATTCGATCCCCGGACTTTCCAGCACATAGCGAGTTGCTGTACTGACCATGGTAACCCAACCCACATAAATTTGGTGCTCAAACTATTTAAAGTGCTTTCTGAATAACCATGTCAAGTAAAAAATGTAACTGAGAAAAGACATCATAGTTTGTTTAACTATACATACGAAGCTTTGAAAAGTGGTTTAATGCTCTGACAGTATTACACACCTGTACTGGAAAAATATAGATTGAATGAAATTTCCCTGACAACTATTAGAACAAAAACAATGCGATATTCTAAATAAATGTGGTCATTCTGAATATTACAAAAGTAAATGTACTCACTAAGAACTTTTGGGCAAAGAATATATAAGTAAAACTGAAATGCACAACATATGACTAGACAGTAAAATGTATTTCATGTTGTGGTTATGATTCACACATTCTCCATCTAATGAAAGACGACAAAGAACTTTCAGACAGAAAAGGTGCTAACCTTATCGGAGTCTCAAATGAACAAACCACTGTATCGTGGTTTGGACATGGCACCTATAAATGACCAAGCTCATTCATGTGAGCATACGTGTTAATAAAAAATAAGATTTGTAAAATGACATGATACTCTTAGCACCACACTCAAATGTCTGAACACTGCATTTTTAAAATTCCAATGAACATACAAACATATCCATGTTGATTGGAGGCCTGATGGATTTTGTGCGTGTCAGCAAAGATAACAATAAACCAACAACAATAAGTGAGGCCAGTATTTTGCCAGCTGTGTCAGAACTTCTTTCATAAATGATGGGAACTCCATTATCAATGGTGATGCCCAAATTTCTTTCAGCTTCTCGCAGTTTCTCCTCAAATCTCTTCATATCCACTATGTTCATGTGAAATGTTTTGATGTCCATCTGTGTAAGAAATCAGAACATAATTATCATAACCCCTTCTGCCCTTAATTACCAATCATCTTCCACTGGGCATGACAGTAATCTGGGTACGTACTGGTTACTATCAGCCACGTTCAAAGAAAATACTGAAGTAAGAAAGTTACATTTGTACAGCTGCATAACAGTGACGTCAGGTTATGCTTACATACATGTTGTACGGTTAATGTAAGGCAGATTTAATGACACTAAATATCACTTGCAAACAGTCATTGAAAGTAACACTACTCACTATTGATTTTGGGTAAGTGAAACTTCTTGTGATATGTAAATAAAAGGCAAAGTTGTCCTTGGGCATGCCACAAAGGCATAAGAGGGAGTGACAGAATAGCTCCACCCATTTTTAACCTCAGCACTATATACAGGAAAGAGTTCACACCCAGCCCATTTTTCCTGGTACCCATATGTAAGTATGAAACCTAACTAAACCTATGAGATTCTGGTGAGGTGTGACAGAGAACATTACAGAGTTCAGCAATACATCTACTAAGCAGGCTTTTGCTCAGTGCTCAGTATAATCAAAAAGCTTCAAACAACGCAGCACCCTAGGTTCAGAGTGCCTTGTATTCTAATTTTGTTGTAATCTGAAATATGCACTTAATTCCGATTTGTTCAGAACCAGTACTGTGCAGCCTTTAAATCACAATATGGCTGCTGACGTCTGCAGTCACTTTCAATTTTACATGTAATGGGACACAGGTGTCTGAATTGGTTGATAAAGGTCAAACATGTAACTTGCATGTAATATACCATTTGAGCTTTGCAGGAAATTCTGCTTCAGAGCTGCCCATTACAAGGATTCTCACTTATTTCTGGACTGTGCTACTAACAAATTCTAACCACAGTTAAAACACACATTTAATATAGGACTATGGCATCTTTTTGGGAAGTAAGAAGGATTGAGTTTGATCAGTATGGGAATAAATCATGACAGATCAAAGTTATGTATCAGTCAATGCCATAAAATAATCTGGCAGACAGTATAATCATCAATCAATTTACTACACCTGTAAGGCAACAAAGTACATTATATGCATTTCTTATTTAACCAGAAAAATTTCAAGTGCATACTAGCAAGTCAGTAAAAATGGAAAATAAATTCCAGTAAGATTTGACATACTATTTTTGACAACACTAACATGAAGCTGAAAGGAAATAGCAAATGTTTAATTATTAAAATATTCTAAATGCACTATATTTCTTACCCGCTTTCCTTTTATAACTGCCCCGTCATGCAGAATGATGGTTACAATATCAACATCAGGTCTCACTATAACTTCCTCCACTTCTCCTTTTGCCAACATATGATGGACAAATTCATTCCAAGACACATAACGAATAACCTGAAATAGAGATCAGAATTAACAACACTACAGCAGAATTATTCTAATATTTTGACTTCAGAACCTATTTTATCATGAAAAGAACTGGTGGAAGTGAAAATTACAACAAAAAATAGCAGTTATATAAGAATGTAATAAAACACCAAGTTTTGGGTATCATTCATACAGCTTACCTTCCAATTATGAAGGTTTCAAATATGTTGTGTCGCTAATACCATATTTAGGTAATATTAATTTACAAACCAACAACAGAAATGTTATTTAGGTCACAAAATTGTGTGCAGACAGTCAAATACTGAAATCCTAGTTAGCTTAGAATATTAATGCATTTCTCATGTTGCCTATATGCCATATGTATCATCACCATAACACTTGATCTGGGCAGTATTATCATATTTGGTGTTCTGTTCTTACGGTGAGACACAAAGTGTCACCCCATATCATAAACACTTTTATGTTCTACATAACTTGATATAGCAGCAAGATGTTCTACAGAAAACTACAAACTATTAACTGGTAGATGCATGCAGTTCACCTCTGGTTGATTGCTGCTGGGAAACAGAAGTGAGACAGTAGCTATAAGCATATATGCAGTCAGCATCCATAAGAATGCTTTCGCAAGCAATGATGAAATTTTACTATCATCTTCATCATCCTTATTTGGTTTCTTGTCATCATCATTTGGGGGTTGCTGATGTTGTTGAGGAGATGATGCTGTAGAATGTATACCTCTTGTACACAGGCAATTTGCAAGCTGCTGTGTAGACCTCAGACCAGAGCGATGTAGCAGACTGCACACTGCTTGATATTCTCGTCTTATGTGTTTGTAAACCTTTATGAGAATTACAAAAACAGTAAAAGTAAATGTATGTTATTTTCTATTAGTCAATTTATAAAAATCAAAACAAACAACTTAAAAAATCACCTCTATTCAAGCCATTTCAGGAGAAATGTCATAAGAAATCACTATCAGTGGAAAGAATGAAATGAAAATTACAGCACAATTATGAACGGTGACTTTAGATGAAAACAAAACACTTATGGCCTATTTTAAAGTTATACTGTGGCATTTGCCTTTAAAGATTAGGCGATATCACAGAAAACGTCCATCAGAATAGTTGCTCCCTAATCAGGAATCAACCTACAATTTGCTACCACTACTGTTTTCCTACAGTGCCCTCAACTTAATTACGGGGATTACGATTTTATTGCACTTAAAATGCAGTGACCTTTAATTATCTATTTATATAATTATAAAATTATAACTTATTACAATTATGCTGCAAATCTTTTACATGTGTTATGTGTATAATATTACCTACAGTGAAGTTTGAGATCTGAAACTATAAATTGTAGCAGTAAACCTTCCTTTTTCATTTCTTTGTATTCAGCCTGATGATGGCTACTTTAGGTAGCTGATATACATACCTGTGTTTGACCTTTAAGAATAAAGCTGTGTTTGAGAGGAATACAGTTATATTATAACTGTGGTAATTTAAACACAACATGGATGAACCATCGTAAGATTATAGGTTATGTTACGTAATAATTTTGGTTCAGATTAGTTACGTTAGACTCCTGCAAAAATATGTCACTGCCAGGGGCTTTCACCACGCAATGTTCAGCAGGAATAAATGATATGTGATGTTAGAATTTGCACTTGGTTCCTACACTATATGGAGCTTAAGATAACTTTGAGGCAACACAGATAATCTTGCCAATATGTAATGGAAAACAGTGCATATGACAATGGATTAGAATTTTTTCAACACTGAAACTAAGTTTGACACAGAACATGGACTTCGAAATTAACTTACTGTTGGATTGCACCTCGAACTCCCCACAGACTGATGCAAGTTTTCACTGCAAGGCTTGATATTAGAAGTACCATTATAGAATTCATTTCTTAATCTATTAAAGCTGCGCCTTCCGTAGACACTGCATACTTCATTACAACACACAAACCGTCTAATGAAGCTATCTACTATGCGCCTTGTCTTAACAAAATACATAGTGGGAGACTTGTTCGAATCTTATGCAAGTTACGAATTACGACTGGTAACAACTGCTGCTGCCGTCAACATAACACAGTAAAGAGTAGCCACACCAGGGAACTTGTAACAGAAAAACGGAAGATATATTCATTTTCCTGTTGGTAAGTGATCCACTGTCACTTCGCGGTAACGTATAAAGTAAATAACTTATAATGTAAAATTACTCCTCACCAACACCAGCCATATTTGTTACGCTCAGTATTGCCAACTCAACACGCACTGATCACAAATGTGTGAAACCAAAAACCAGTCTGTAATAAATAACACAAAGATATTTAATGGAATCACATTAAAAGAGCTGGATTATTTACAAATTATTTAGTGACGTTCTATCAATGTAACGTTTACACGCAGTGTCCAATGAGATGCAAGGTAGAACACGAACGTTGAAGGATGGCGGACACCATAGTATACGGACGACAGACAAGTCTTGTAAATATATGATATAATGTATAAATAATAAAGAAAAGCCAAAGTAGCTGTCGCTTTCCATGCCATGACAGTATACAGTGGAAAAAAATGTATAGCAGCTCCTCTAATACTTAAACATTGGCGCTAAATGGAGCTTCTAGCTCCGGCCACTGTACAGTACATATGGGAAAGAGCCCCGGTACACTTTGAACAGTGAATAGGAAACTGGGTGGGACCCAGAGCCAGCTTGGACTTTTCGGGGAAGAGAAAAAACTCTTGTCCCTGCCACGATTCGAACCTCGGATCGTTTACCCCGTGTCATAGTCACTATAGTCACTACGCTAACCTGGTTCCAACTGTACACACAGAACAGAAACCCAAAGATCTAGAATAACGGCTGATGAGTGTATTACTGCATGATAAAGACCTCGGTTAAATGAAAAATTGCGAAACTACTTAATTCTAGACTCTACGGTTCCGGCCGTGACTGAAATTTTGGACTCTGTCCATCTTCTGAGGCTAAAAAACGCCCAGCGTTTCGGAGGCTTGATATGCCTCCATTTTCAGGTGTCTGTGATTATGAATCTGCTAGTGTCACAGGCAAAGAAATGGTTTATCTTTGGCATGAACAAATTTGAAGCAATTCCTGAGTAGATCTTAAAAAATGTGCAGGCTTACACTTCACCTGACACCATTGGCGTAGCGGCCGTGGGGAGGGGATTGGAAGAGTAGTGTGTTGCGGTCGGCAGGGTCCAAGGGGTAGCAAAACGCGCGGCAAAATAAAAAAAAAATATATATATTTTCGCCCTAACACATTTTAAGTTTTTCAGCCAAATATAAGGAAATAAGATGGTTATGACATTTATATCTCTTATATATAAGTTTTCCAGCCGTCCACCGGTAACTGGTTTTCAGTCATCATAGTTGCCAGTTTACTGCATTGTCGGACCTCACTGCGATATTTCTAAATTGTATAATTTATGTTAGCTGCCGTCTTTGTAATTATGTGCCAAAAACCCAAACTTGGCCTATTTCACTGACGTTCTACTAGGCTTTACAAACCTGAAGAAAGATGTGACTTTCGACAAGAAAATACATCGTAGAGTCACTGATTCTGAAATATAAATGCATCTCAGAATCTCACTTAAAAACTACTACAAAACAGTTAAGAAGTTGATGTGGATGGGTATGAATTGAGGGACGAATTACTGCATTCGACAAGAGTAATCTTTTCACAGACCTGCCTGCCTGTATTATATTACAGATCTTAAATGCATTTTTTGTATGCAATGACTTCAAATCCGTACAGAATGTACTGCATTTATTTCAGTTCGTGCTATTAAAAGTGGCGCACATTAAGGTCCTGTTGTACAGAAATATTTTCACGCTTCTTTCAAGTTTTCTACTTCCTACAGCGAAGTTTATAACCGTTTAGATTCTAGTTCAGTGCTTCTGAACCGGTATTTCGCGAGACTTTGAATAGAAGTATGATGTGGCCGTACGTAATTGTACAAAATAAAATAAGCAAATTAAACTTTAAAAAAATGACAAACTGATAAACGCGTTCCTTACACTTGCACTTACACACACACACACACACACACACACACACACACACACACACATACACACACCACACACACACAAAGTTAAGAAGGGGGATGGAGGTCTAGAAAACGCCACATTTACTTAAGCTTTCTATATTGAAATTAGCACCAAAACAATCTTTCTGCTTCGTGAAAATTTTGTTTTTAATTTCATTATTTAATAATGGGTGTACCATATAATGAACTTCAATTCTGTATTCTATTTCTTGTGTGCCTTATGCACCAAAAGGCAGAGAACCACTGGCCTAGTGGTTACTATAAGTACCGACAAGTTTAACTGCATTTGGTCCACACAGTACATTTATGTGTTACTCATTTTTCTTAAGACAAATGCTACCCTATACGGTATTCAAAGATTGGTCTTTCTAATGCAAGCAGGCAGTGTTCTTTGTGAGATACGAACTGAAGATTTACATAAAAAGTGGAAAATTAGTTTTAGCCTTCAAAATGATAACAAAGCACTTTGATCCATGTAAATGAGTTTATTGAAAGGAAGAGGGAAAAAGATAAACACAACAGGAAATTTTCTAAACTAAATGTTCAAATTAAACGGTTTATAAAGTCTCAAATTTCTAATACTAAAGTAAATTTTTTCAGTCAATAACACAATATGTATTATATTATATTATCAATACCGTATTATAAACTTGGCGACATGTTTCGGTTCACTGAACCATCCTCAGGCCACTTCTTACAACAACGTAACGGTATATTCAGCGAGTGCGCTCGCTACGGGATCCCATACTGTTTGCAGATCATACTGATATTAAAGATCATGTTAAATTCTGTTGGCCGATGTATTATTTGAAATATATATATATATATATATATATATATATATATAAGCTCCTGTCAGTATATATTTGGCTCCTATTAAAACTCAAATTTCTAGTTTTTGCGCTAATTTAGACACAATCACATACATATAACGTACATTGTTTTAATTATAAACATCAATTTTACTTGCGGTTTAAGAAATTATTATAAAAGTGTTTTAAATTTTACATAAGAGATATTCCTACCAAATTCGAGGGCTTTTGATTTGTTTAGCCTGCTTTTCTTCCTAAAGAAAGGGAATAGGTAAGCGACTGACATCTTCATTGTGTTTTCTGTGTGTCCCAACGTATCCCATATATAACCTTATTTACACCCTGTCGGATATCACCATCATCACAAGTAATACTTAAAAAAATTTTCATGTTTATTACTGCATATTACTCATAAACAGATGTAAGATCCTGCAGTTTACCTGTTACATAACTACAGTAGTAAATCCCGAAAGCCCTAAAGCCCTAAAGCCCAAAAGCCCTCGAGTTCCAACCAAATGTAAACAAAATATGGGAAGGAAAATTAAGGGCCTTTTGGATAAAGTATTGACTGATAAATGCAGTGGGACTCAGTGACGCAACTGGAAACGTGATCGGAGCTTTACCAAACATTATACAAGAAATTAATGATCTAAACAACTCCTGGGGAAAGACACACCGGTAAGTGACGTTTATTCACACATCAAAGGGTTTCAAACAGAATATATGGCTTTGGAAACACAGACGAGAAAAAGCAAAGCCTCCGGCTTGCCTACGTTGAAAAACAATATAAACACTGGGCAACATTTCTTATGTGTGACTGTGTCAGAAATGGGTGGACCTGTCACTTCAAGAAGAATGCCATTGCAGATGTGACTAAGAACAGGGAATACAGCCGACACTTTTGCACAATCTATTTCCAGTTTTGTATTCAAAAGGCTAGATCTGGGAAGTTTTGCTGAAGTCACGGAGTTACAAAATGCTCAATAAACACCTCACTCCAACTACGTGCAATCGTATGTGTAAGAAGTATGAATTTTTTTTTAGCTGGTCTTGAGGGTGAAAAGGACGAGAAGACAGACATTCAAAAAGCCGGAAAAAATCGGGATTTAACAACATTAGTTTGATAATTAATCAAGGACAGTTTGCTGTAAAAATAATGCAGGTACTACTGCTGCTGCTGCTACTACTACTACTGCCACCACCACCACAAAAATATTAATGTAATAATAATAATAATAATAATAATAATAATGACGTCAGCGACCATGAAGGTGGTTATGACCACAACAACAGCAGCAGCAGCGACTTGTACTTCAGAATTAAATGCTTCTCTTGAACAAATAATACCAGGCATGGAAACCATAACCATAACACTAAGGAAACTGAACTTTGGCATCAAACTACACAGCCTGCAGAAATCAAATATCCTATGACTTGTCCGAAGTTTAGGAAATGTGACTGTTCTTGTTAATAACGGCTTAGTTTAGGAAACAGATCCTAATATACTTAGCTCCAAAAAATTTACACTACATGACCCATAGTCCATTAGCCTATAAAATAAGCAAATTATGGAGTCAGTGAAAATGTATTATTATTATTATTATTATTAAAGCAGGACAAAATCGAAATATTAAGACAGTTGATACATTCTTTGAACATGTGGATAAGTTCAAATAAGTCCCATTTGAGAAATAAACCAACAAAATAAAATTTCATGCGTGAGGAATTTAAGAGCAGATTCGATTCAGAGGATGACCGCTGCGTTTCGATCCAGAATCTTTTGTATTAAGGCGATGACTTTTGGGGGCCAGTAACAGTGAATTCCTGTATTAATAGTTGTACAACGAGATGCAACACAAAGCAGTATATTTATTATTCTGCAAGTTCACTCTACATGTTTCGCGTGTCAACCACACCCATCTTCAGGAGTACACAAAACTGTAACTACAGCCTCCGGTACTGGTCATATTTTTTGTGCAGTTACCTCCCTCCAACGTGGCCAAGCTCTTGGCCACGATGGAGGGAGGTAACTGCACCAGTACCGGAGGCTGTAGTTACAGTTTTGTGTACTGATGATGGGTGTGGTTGACACCCGAAACATGTAAAGTGAACTTGCAGGTTAATAAATAGGCTGCTTTGTGTTGCATCTCGTTGGACAGTTATTAGTATAGATCAGCGATGCACGGAACCATAAACATAAAAGTGAATTCCTGTATCAGCTGTCATGCAGTCTGCAGGCTTAATAACGCAACGTTTCCTTTGCGTCGCTTAAATGTGAACAACTGGCTTAATCCCAGTTCCGTGCAACTTACAGCATATTTCCTTTGCTGAAAATGCCGCTCTGACGTCCCTCCAAATCCCAGGAAGCAGTTTCTTTGTCGGCATCTCAAGTTTTGGAGTCTCCACAAGTTTCTGCTGTAGATGTAAGAGGAATTCGTTAGTCTCTTAATGCTTAAAGTTATACATATTCTGTACAGTTGTCTTCTACACACCAGCTTTGGTTCAAAACACTACTCAAAACGTATAGCTTTCCGGTGATGATCACAACTGGTGGCCGAAACATGTAAGGACGCAAAAAATGAGTTTCATGCAGTAGTTGAAAATAAAGCTGGTGTGTAGGTCTCATTAGTTATTCAGAATCAAGACTATGCATTACGTAAAGCTATTAAAACAGAATTCTGGTGGCCATACTGTGCGTGTTATGGACAGACTCTTTGATTCTTGTCATTTAATGAGTTTGTGTCTACTGTCGATACTGTTCAATGATAGGTACGGAAACTAGTAATTGCAAAATGGAGGGTACGGAGACGGGCATGTTCAAGACATTTTCAGACAGTCTTACCAACTGACAGCTGTCACAATTACGAGAACTGCTTTCAGTTTCGAAATAGTCTATATATGTGTGTGTTGCCGATCTCGCTGGCCGTGCGCTCTAAGGCGTAGTTCTGCAGCCGCTTGATGCTGAAATGGCGGGTTCGAATCCCACTGACAGCATGGATGTTCGTCTCTTGCATTTGTTGGTAGGTAGCGGCCTCTGGTACGAACTGTCTCTCGTTCATAGAGTCCTACCGTGTGTGTGTGTGTGTGTGTGCGCGCGCCATCTACAAACCTCAAAAACGTGGCGGCCAAGGCCCGAGTTGGGTTGTTGCGCCACCGAAAAAGAGTATCTATGCCTCGAATTTATAGTCCTTGGGGCATGAATCATATACTCTTAAAATACTAGTCATAAGCCATATGATGGAACTGACCTGTTGTTTGAATGCGAATGTTTAATGTCAGACTTCAGTAATTTAAACTCATCACAGTGAATAACTAATCATATGGATTCCAGGCAGTAATCTGACAGCAAATTTATTGTAAATAATCTAATATTCAAGCCTTCTGGAATGTTACACCACATATACATACAATATTTATCGACGTTTCGAAAAAGCATAATGCCTTCGTGTTCGAGAGTCCCACAGTCGTCTGGGGTAAAGCAGTCCAAGAAGGATACTTGATTGCTGGACTGATTGACCCTCAATGTAGAGGCACTGCACTCTTTCGAAATGTCAGTAACGTCGACAGCCGTAACTTCCCAGAATACTTGAATCTTCCTTACTCACGTGACAATTTCAAATCTCACACACATTTTCAAAATTGCAATGTAGATCTTCCGTACGTATTTCTTGTTTGCTGTGACGACAGGTTGATCAATATCGTAAATTTTGGTTTATGGAAGGAAGCAAGGAAGAAAGAAAACAGAGAGAAAGGAAGAAAGAACGAAGAGCGAGAAAAAAAAGGGGTTCCATATCAATTTCATGTCCCTGACGGACATCTCAAATCAAGAATCCAAGGTCGTATAACTTGTGCAAACTTCTACAATTTATGTAGTTACTGTAGGCCCAGACTCTATGGCATCATGTGGAATGAGAAGAATTTTGAAGAAAGCAGACGAATTCTACGTCAGAATTTGCCAGGAGTGAATCAGTTTATGAAGAGCCCCAGTAAAGGCAGTCATCTTACAAAATATTTTAGCTGAGATATAATTACGTGAAAATGGTCTTGTTTGCTCTAATAAAAAGCGATGGCCTCGAAACTTCCGCCTTCTAAATCCTTTCCAATTCTTCATTTATTCTACCACAACATGTGTTACCAACATCGTAAAGCAAACTACATCAAAATAGTTGTTACAAAACGAAGTGTAGCGATTGAGAGACAGTTCTTGAAGTATGGTAAGGTACTTGTACAAAAGTATTAAGAAGATGGTATTATATTACACGTAAGTACAAACACGAGAGATGGCAAAATATGGCACGATATCTGTACAAAATTATCAGAATGATATAATGTGCATAAATGCAGATAATTAGACCCACTATTGAAAAATCGGAATGTAATAGACGTAATTAATTAAGGAAATAGGGATCACACATTGGAATTTCACTCTAAATGACACCAACACCTATGCACACAGTCACCGCGTTCCCACTGCTGGCACAGCCTGGGGTGGTAATTAGCATACAGACATGGCGGACGGCCATCACGCGTGCGGATTTTCCAGCTCGCGCCCGCTGCATCCCAACACTAATTAATAATTATCATTTTAACAGCTTCCTCTAACCAACGCGACAGCACGTTCCTTCTTCACACTATACTTTCCCACAATTCAATCTGGAAATGAAAACCTGTATCACCTTCAGAAAAACATTCATGACTGAATGTAATAATTCAGAAAATACAAAAAAGAGGCCCTCTGTGTGGAGTGTGTAATAGGTACTTTTGTAAAATGGGTACGCGGTGGCGCAGTTGGTTGAGGCACTGCGCTATAAGCCGGAAGATCGCAGGTTCGATTCCTGATGATGTCAGTGGAATTTGTCATTGACATATTCCTTCCGACCGCACTATGGACCTGGGGTCGACTCAGCCTCTAACAGAAATGAGTACCAGGAATATTTCCTGTGGGGTAAAGGGGGCCGGTGCGTAGGGCTGACAACCTTACCACCTTCATGTTCTGACTGTCTTGAAATGTGGAAGCCTCAACTTCCTGGAACCCTCAGGGCCTGTCCAGGCCTGTACTGGGATTGACTTATTTTACGTTTTGTAAAATATTTAAAAAACTACACGTAATAAAAATCTGAAGGCTCCGTCTAATTAAATTGTTTCTGACTGTGTGTCTTCTGTGGTTAAGCGACATTTATTTTAGTTCCGATTAGTCTAACATAATTTCTAAAAATAAAAAAAAAATCCAGTTTTCACAGCAATAACTCATACAAATTCTGGGTTACAGAGGTACTGTACAACATAAAGTCGTGTGACATAAAACAACCTTTGCTTTGTGTTTTTTATATAGTAAAAATCCAAAAAATCGAAGAAGAAACAGTGTAAAAAACTTTGCAACCCTAGGCTATATTTGTGTCTGCAGAGTAACGAACCAGTCTGTGGGCTCCAATTGTCTGCTGAGTAACGACCTGTCTGTAGGCTACAATTGTGTCTGCAGAGTAACGACCTGTCTGTGGGCTACATTTGTGTCTGCACAGTAACGACCTGTCTGTAGGCTACAGTTGTGTCCGCAGAGAAACGACCAGTCTGTGGGCTCCAATTGTCTGCAGAGTAACGACCTGTCTGTAGGCTACAATTGTGTCTGCAGAGTAACGACCTGTCTGTAGGCTACAAATGTGTCTGCAGAGTAACGACCTGTCTGTAGGCTACAATTGTGTCTGTAGAGTAGCGACCTGTCTGTAGGCTACAATTGTGCCTGAAGAGTAACGACCCGTCTGTAGGCTACAATTGTGTCTGTAGAGTAACGACCTGTCTGTAGGCTAAAATTGTGTCTGTAGAGTAACGATCCGTCTGTAGGCTACAACTGTGTCTGTAGAGTAACGACCTGTCTGTAGGCTACAATTGTGCCTGCAGAGTAACGACCCGTCTTTAGGCTACAATTGTGTCTGTAGAGTAACGACCTGTCTGTAGGCTACAATTGTGCCTGCAGAGTAACGACCCGTCTTTAGGCTACAATTATGTCTGTAGAGTAACGACCTGTCTGTAGGCTACAATTGTGTCTGCAGAGTAACGACCCGTCTGTAGGCTACAATTGTGTCTGTAGAGTAACGACCTGTCTATAGGCTACAATTGTGCCTGCAGAGTAACGACCTGTCTGTAGGCTACAATTGTGTCTGCAGAGTAACGACCTGTCTGTAGGCTACAATTGTGTCTGCAGAATAACGACCCGTCTGTAGGCTACAAATGTGTCTGTAGAGTAACGACCTGTCTGTAGGCTACAATTGTGTCTGTAGAGTAACGACTTGTCTGTAGGCTACAATTGTGCCTGCAGAATAACGACCCGTCTGTAGGCTACAATTGTGTCTGCAGAGTAACGACCCGTTTGTAGGCTACAATTGTGTCTGTAAAGTAACGACTCGTCTGTGGGCTACATTTGTGTCTGCAGAGTAATGAATTGGCTGTAGGCTTTCATTGTGTCTTATTCAGTTCTTGAAGGAAAGTGACCTACATAATTTACGAGTAATAGCTAAATAGTACATTGTTTGCTGATACAACTGAACATTGTCTCGTTCAGTGATAGGAAGTTGTGTTTCTATGATACGCTTCGCTCTTGCGCAGTAACAGTCCTTTCTTTGACTTCATTTGTAAAGGATGCTCCTGAAGTCAGCAGGGCCATGTCCAGTTATCAAACAAGTTTTCTCTCTGGATCTTGTTAACTTTACACTGGAATATTATTGGTATGTTTGCGGACATTCTGCCGTATTTATTCTAAAGCGATATTTCTCAATCCGCCCGCAGAACGCATAACACCGAGGGCAAGTTTCAAAAATAAGAACAACCGTGATTGACATAGGCTTAGTGTACTGGAAAGTACACAGTCGTATGTACAATGCACTTGGAGAAAGAGAAACTTAACGGTCACTATTGTTGGATTTTGTGTCACAAAACGGCGTGAGGGAAATCAGGTGCAGAAGGTTAAAAACTACAGGTCTAGAATATTCGTGCAGCAGCCTGCTAGGTTACCTGTTTCAGTATGCAAATTTCAGAAATTAAAGTGGACAGTACATGGGAGACTGTAAGCTCCAGGCCATGGACATAACACCTTAATTGAAACAACGTCCATAATTCATGAACAAGTAAGGGAAAATATGCGGAAAGTTATGGATCGGTTTTGCCTTCTGGCTTGGGAATATTATGAAAGTCACACCTTTAAAAAGGTGATTAATGTGTCACTTAAAATGACTCTTGAAAAAACAGCTACAATTTTGTTCAGTTGATAATTGAATTTTATGTCAATCGGTAACTCTGACCATGTATTTATCTCAGTAATTAATCAACTTGGTGCACAAAATTTTTGTTTTACAATAAGTTTATTTCATGCCTCTATATGTTTCGAGCACACGTGTTCATCATCAGGAGGTCAAAATTGCATTACGTAGCCTCTGGTATCATCACACCTATAGGTGGCCGTCTCGTGTAAAGGTTGAGAGAGGACTCGCTCAACTTGTGCACGAGACGGCCATCTATAGGTGTGATGATACCAGAGGCTGCGTAATGCAATTTTGACCTCCTGATGATGAGCACACGTGCTCGAAACATGTAGAGGCATGAAATAAACGTTTTGTGAAACAAAAATTTTGTGCTTCAAGTTGGTTAATTATTGAGATAAATATACTGAGATGCACGATCAACAAAACGTCAAAATCTGACCATGTAGTTTCGAAAGGTACAATGTTTAATTAAATAATTGGAAAGGATAGAGAAGGAAGCGTTAGTGGAATAATTTTGGGTAGACATCTTGGCATTTGAGCGGATATTGTGAATTAGTCACATAGCTAGCTAGTCAGTAATGACTAGCTAGCTATGTGACTAACGAACTAATTGACGGATTAATTAACCAACCAACCAGCCGATCAAACAACCAACCATCCAACCAAACAACCAACTTACCAATAAGCTAATGAACTAAATGACAGACAGACAGACAGACAGACAGACACACAAACAAAAATAAAAGCATTAGCAGCACATTTAATTAGAAATTTCATTTTTTATTTGTTTCAAAGTCGAACGTTTATTAAATACACAGTCATACTGAACATTATATTTACTCACCCAACAAACTAAGAAAATTGAAAATTAGCTATTGACTCCTATGGTACAGCACAACACAACAATCAATACTTTACAACTAAACCGCGCATCATGCTATTCATTTACAACGGACATCCATCTTTTTTTTTTTTAGATAGACTCTTATGGTGAGCCTGGGCACACCAGGGGCAGCCGGTAGGCACACCCATGAAACTAAATAACTGGACAAAAAGCTAACTAAATAACTAATTGGATAAAGAGCTAAATAACTAGCCGACAATACGACTAAAATGTTACAGTGACCAGACGCGGTTAAAGAAAGATGCATTAGGTAACCATGCACTGAATACCGCTTGCTGCTACATCGCATGGCGTTTGACTGCCTATCCGGACTGGGGAATTCTGTGGTTTTCCTCTGTCTGTCTAGACTGTCTAGACAAGTGTTGCGATTACTTCTTAAAACACAACACGACGGCTCCTTCCCCATCCACTCTAATGCATATTCACCACAGCCTACTATTTGACACTATTCCTACAGCCAAAAAACACTTGGAACATTTTGTATTCTTGAGTAGGCAAATCTTTTTTTTTTTTGTTTAATATTTCCGTTAACTCATAAATTACAATTCTGGGACCTGCAAACGGTAACAACAGAAAGGAAGGCAATTCCTTTTTTACTGACAACGTTACGAAGGAAAGGCAGAGCCTATAGAGAATATGGGATCAGACTCAAAGTAAAATACCTAGTTTGTGCCGTGGGACGGCTATTTATTTGTTTGTGTTTTTATTTTTATTTTTTAATTTTTGGAATGATGTTACAGTTTCTTGGCGTTGCCACTTCAAACGGGCCTGTATTGCCGGCTGTACTGTCAGCTGTATTGCCAGCCTGAGGCGGCAGACGCATGTCGAGAAATGCTGGAGTCACGCAGTACTTGACAGGGAGTACCATCGGTATGTTTGTAGATGAACCTGCCACAGTGCCACATTATCCACCACAAACTCTACGTGGATTACCTACAGATTGAACTCGGACTTCACGAACAGCAGCAGACCCAAAAACGACCTAATTTATGGAAGTGCAAGTTTAAAATCACAAATATTTTTAAAATGCTATTAGGAAATAAATTAAATATATGTACGTAACATCCTTCGCTGAATTCCGATAAAGAATTTGGGTATTAAACATGTATAAACGAGAGTTTTAAACTAAACACAAGTTCCACACAGGCACAGAACCTCTCGGCCAGCTGGTTAACTAACAACTGTTTAAGATAGCTTTTTCATCACGCAGTCCGTGTGAGATCCGTGAGCATGTAGACAGTACAGTACCAGTCGTAAGTGACTCAAGTCAAAATTTAGGCTTGATATATGAAATGCCTTACTTGTTTCGTATCAAGTTGGCACAACAGATTGCCTAGATAGGTACAATGCAGTAATATATCCAGGAACGACTACTGGCTAGCTTCATTAAAATACCTATACGTAATTTAAATGGCTACTCGGCACAGACATCAGAAGCGAGATTATTTTTTTCCCCCAACAGTCCCTCTTCCCATGTTTACGAACATGGACCGAATGGTGAAGCAATTAAGGGAACGTTTCTCCCCTCGGGCGTTGTGTTGTTGCAGGGGCGAATTGTCGCCGCACCGAGCCAGTTTCTGATTGAAAATGTATGGCGCTTGCTCTTCAGTGGACGGATATTTAAAAAAATCATCACAAGAGTGATCAATGCGACGTTGGCCGTACGTTTGCTAATGTTTTTGTTCTATGTTTGTTTTTGTACCCAGCACCCGTTGGCAAGCAGTGTGTACGTGTGTGTTCGTACATTCGCACTCACCGATCGAGTGTTCATTATGGCTTCAGTTTCCATTTGCCAAGTGTCTGGGTCCACAATATTTTCTCTTTATGAAAGTTTTCGACATGGAAATTTCGCAATGCATTTTTTTTATTGCCGTGGATAGAAATGTAATTCCAAGGAGTGAGACATGTGAACAACCCACCTATTAAATGAGGGCAGAATTACTCCTGAATAAATCGTCGTTAAATCACAACCAACTACGTACACCACGTGGGCCGGGTAGCGCAGTCCGTATAGCGACTGGCTACGGGCTTGACGGTCCGGGGATCGAATCCCGGCGGGGGCGAAATTTTTCCACACCTGTCCAGACCAGCCCTGGGGCCCACCCGGCGTCCTGTACAATGGGTACCGAGTCTTTCCAGAGGTAAAAGAGCTGCCAGGGCGTGACGCTGACCCCTCACCCCCTTCTAGTGCCGTGGCCAAGAAAGAGTAGAACTATACCTCTACTTCCCCTAGGGGCCGCAGGGTCTGTACAAGGGTGCACTTTACCTTTACCTTACGTAATAATCAACATCTTTCATTACGTATCCGACATGTTTTGGGCTGTCTGGGTCCTTAATAATGAGTTAAATACGTCATAAGGAGTGGAAGGGCCAAAGGAGAAATTTCGTCCTAATCTGGCAACTAATGTGAAAAAGCAAGGACAGAAATTCATGTACGGCTCTACGTAAAACGTGGCTTTCACAGGGCCGATTTTCACTAAGCAGCGAAAAGTGGAAATCTGCTCTTCTACACCGAATTCCACCAAAATTAGTGAAGATGTATAAAAAGTACAGGCAAAAATTCATTTCTACATTTGGGTAAAATACTAATTGCTGATTTGATTTTCACGCACCTCGGGTTTTTTTCGACTTCTCATAAGGAATTCCCTATCATGCCGTCATGAAAATCCGACAAAAGGTGACGTCACGGTTAAATAGACGGATGGACAGACGACGCTACCGCAGAAAGCACTTTTAGGCTCTTTCGTAAAACTGCGAAAAGCGGCCATTAGTTTCGTCGTGTCTGCCCGTCCGTCTGTCCGCATGGAACAACTCAGTTCCCACTGGACGGATTTTCACAAAATTCGATATCTGAGTAGTTTTCGAAAATCTGTCGAGAAAACTCAAGTTTCATTAAAATCTGACAAGAATAATGGGTGTTCTACACGAAAGGTATTATACATTTTTCATCATACTTCGCTCAATTCTTCTTAGAATGAGAAATGTTTCAGATAAACGATGTAGATAAAATCAAAATACACATTTTTATCTTTATCGTTGCACCGTGCATTTCGTAGAGTCATTTAATTATCACACCAACTGATGCACATTCATATTTTTTTTTTACATTAAAACTTTTAAAATCGCTCCAACATGTTTCGATCCTAAGATCATCTCAGGGAGCTACACTGTTCCTTGCTAAAGTCACATTTTTAAAAACACTCACTGATTAATTTCCTTATATTAACTTGGTGCTGTGGCAGCATTAATCAGCGAGTGTTTTTAAAAATGTGACTT
>Ga0123352_10001867_pt1 | contig 28659 bp, 27 predicted proteins | sample TergutLab28metaG_FD_89700 | JGI IMG/M metagenome (GOLD analysis project Ga0123352, IMG submission 89700) | Labiotermes labralis P1 segment gut microbial communities from Petit-Saut dam, French Guiana - Lab288 P1 | ecosystem: Host-associated > Arthropoda: Insects > Digestive system > Gut ... | reverse complement strand
TAGTTTGCTGTCGTTGATTTTTTGCGCTGTTTTTTCGTTTATCGGCAAATGAATATCAAAATGCGGATGATAGCAAAAACCGTTTTTTTCAAATACCGAGCGAAATTTTAAGTAATCCAAATAATTTCGAGTTTCAATATAAATGGCTTTCTTTTTCAATTCCCTAATACAGGTTTTCAGCAATAATTGCAAAGATTTTTCCGAAATATTTTCATTCAATAAAAAACCGCTCTGAATAATCGCTCGCCGACTGAAAAACTGCTTCACTTTTCCGCCATCAGCAACCAAATAACCGCAAACGAGACCAACCAGCTTTTCATTTTCCGAAACAGCAAATGCGAATGGCTCCAAAAACGACAACGAAGCGTAGAATTCGTAACATTCGGGCGTTTGAAAAAACGAAGCAACAGGCGAGTTTTCAACTAATTGCTTCCATTGTTCGATATTTATTTCTGATATGTTCGTGTGAACCGTCATAATATTGTACGTCATTCTGATACTGAATCAAGTTCAGCATTTTCAGAATCTCCTATTAAAACAGGAGATTGCGGGAATGCTGAACTTGATTCAGTACCGCAATGACAAAGTTATAAATTTTCAATGATTTCAACAATCCTTTCTGCCGATTTTCCGTCCCAAAATTTGGGTATTTTTCCTGTTTTCCCTTTTCCTTGCAAAATCAACTCCACTTCGGACAAAATTTCCTCTATTTTTATCAACTTATTACTGCCTTCCCAAATGGTTACAGGTCGTTCGGTGTTTGGGCGAACGGTCAAACAAGGAATGTTCATATAGGTTGTTTCCTCCTGAATTCCACCCGAATCGGTCAGCGCAAAAGCCGCATTTTTCACCAAATTGATAAACTGCAAATATCCCAACGGCTCAATAAAATACAAATTTTCGTAACGGTCAATTTCCGCCTGTAAACCGGAATTTTGAATATTTTTGTACGTGCGCGGATGAACAGGAAAAATCAAAGGAATTTTTTCAGAAATTTCGCCCCAGATTTTCACTAATTTTTTTAGCGAAGTTTCGTCATCAACATTGCTCGGGCGATGGAAAGTCATCACGCCGTATTTTCCAAGTGAAAGCGGCGATACTTCTTTTTCTCTATTCAAAAGTTTGAAAGTCAAAGAAGTTCCTTCCGATTTTTGCAAGTTCGCCACCAGCGAGTCAATCATCAAATTACCAACCATAAAGATTTTTTCCCGCGAAACGCCTTCTTGCAACAAATTTTCGTCAGCATCAACGCTTGTGGTTAGAAAAATATCAGTAATTGCGTCAGTTACAAGGCGATTGATTTCCTCAGGCATTGAGCGGTCGCGACTGCGAAGTCCGGCTTCGTAGTGAATAGTCGTTATTCCGTCAAACTTAGCAGCAACCATCGTACAAGCCGCAGTACTGTTTACATCACCTACAACCAATACGAAATCAGGCTTTTCGTCGATACAAATTTGTTCAAAACCTTCCATAATTCGAGCAGTTTGCACAGCGTGACTCGCCGAGCCGACTTCCAAATTTATATCGGGCGCAGGAATATTCAACTCCTCGAAAAATTGTCCCGACATTTTCACATCGTAATGCTGACCGGTGTGTACCAACACAGGTTTTATATTTTTGTTCCCTTTCAATGCGTGCATCAAAGGAGCAATTTTCATAAAATTTGGACGCGCACCGGCTACGAGGATTAGTTTTTTCATTGTTTCGCTATAACTTTGTTATAAATTTCTATTATTTTTTCAGCAACCAACCGATTGTCAAGCTGCAATATTTTTTCTCTCCCCAAAGTTCTTTTATTTGCATCAAAAACTTTCCTCAAAGCTTCTGCAATTTCTTTTTCAGTATGCGAACAAATAAAACAATTTTCAGTATCGCCAACAACTTCTTGTACATCGCCTACATCAACCGAAACTATCGGACAGTTTACCGCCATCGCTTCTTTGATAAATTGCGGCGAACCTTCGCTGAAACTCGTCATCAAAACTGCATCAACAGCGTTCATCAAAAAAGCAACTTCTTGGCGAACGTAACCTTTCAGCTCGAGCAATTTTACATCAGGCAACGATTTTACAGCTGCTTTCGCTAACGCAGGATTTTTCACTTTGTTATCAAATCCGCTCGAAAATAAAACAAGTTTTTCATCATTTTTAAGTCCTGATTTTTCGCGACACTCGGCTTTGTTTAATGGCTTAAATAACTCTGTATCAACACCGCAAGGAATTAAAGCATATTTTTTTTTCGGCTTTACGGTGTCAATATTTTTTTGCGACACAAAAACATTGAATTTCGACAAAAAAATAGCTATCTTTGAAAATCGCAATACTTTCGGATGGTTTATATCGCTACCGTGATAGGTAGTTACAACAGGAATTTTGCGCTGTAAATTCGCCAGCAAACCCGACAAACCATAATGTGCGTGAATAATTTCGGGCTGAAAATCGCCGATTTTTTGCATCAACTCTCTCCTGCTCTTTAAATATCCAAACAAGCCTTTTTGGGAAACATTGAAAAAATCTATTTCCATACCTTTCGCTTCCAAACTTTCGGCTTGGTCTAAAATAAACGGTGCTATCTTGCCCGAATTTTTACTGCAAACAATTAGTACTTTCATTATACTAAACCCCTTCCTAACAGTTTAAAGAAATTCCAACCGACACAAGCTACAAAAATAAAAATTGACCACCAATTAAACCACATTTTATAGCGTTTGTTTGTCATTTGACTTATACCATAAGCCGCCAAAATCAGTGCAAAGGGCAAAGCCGGTAAGTGGAATCGTTCCGAATGTGCAAACGCACTCAACGCAATTATCCCCAAATAAGCACCTGTAAATGTCAAAATCAAAATGTGATTTTTCCACGTTTTCGATTTGAAAAATAGCAAAAAAATTGCCAATATGGTAAAAAACGATGTGATATTTTTCACAAAATTTCCACCATGTATCATCCTTTGGTTTTTGTGAAGCAAGGGTACTTCGTGCATTGCGGGGAAAGGAATGGTAAAAATCAGTGGTGCAAAAATTGCGGCACCTGCATATTCCGCGAATACATTTCCTCCCTCTCGTTGGGCGCGCCACTCCATAGAATTAGCTTGGTTAATATCGCGATCCGCCCAGAATCCCTCCACTTCCATAGCTATTCGTCCACCCATGAAATAACCAACAGTCACTATTATCAAAATGCCCAACACAATGCGTTTATTCATTTTCATTACTCGTTGAGAAGTAAGAAATACTGCCACAAAAAATGCAAACAGAGCAGCTGCACCCAATACCGTGCGAAAAAAGAATAAACTACCTGCCAATAAAATCGGTAAAATCATGTTTCCAACAGTAAATTTGGGACTGCGCATTGCATAATCAGCACGTTCTACAAATGCCACCGCGAGAAATACCATTTCTAACTCTTTCAAATGTAAACCGCAGTAGTAAATCAAATTCGGCATCAACATACAAAATATAGCTGCCATTCGCCCGGTAGTCTCACCAAAATTACGAACAGCCAATTTGTAAACTAACACACACATATAAGCACCAAGCAAAGTCCTTATAAGACGAAAAATAAGAATCGAATCTCCAAATATCCAATACATTACCCCTAAATAGCTGAAAAATCCGGTATCTGATGGTCCGACATCATCCATAATTTCAGCGAATACACCCCAATTACCATAACTCAATGCCCGCGCCATAAACATCCCTACACGGTGATAAGCTGCCGAGTCTGCCGCATAAAACTCCAAGGGTTGTCCGGTCATAAAAGTATAAAACCAATAGCTGAAAATCACATAAACCACTCGAATAATCAATGCGGTGGTAAAAAGTTTCCGCGTAAAGAGTTTTTGGGAATAATTGCCCCATTTTTTTGTCAGAACATTCGAAAAATGAAAAAAACACAGAACTGCCACCAATCCAAACACAAACCAATACCACGACATGGCATGTCGCATAAATAAGACTGTCACCGCAAACAATGCTGCGATGTAAACCATAATGGCTCGATTGGCAATATATTTTGGAAAAAAATTAATCACAGCTTGTTATATACTTTTGATAATTCATTGATATGACTCTCTATACTAAATTTTTCGCGCACTTTTTCGGCTGACTTTTGCGCTTTTAGTTGATATTTTTCTTTTTGTAGCAAAAATGACACAAATTTTTGCAATAAATCCTGTTCGTTTTTAGTTTTATAAAGCGTTGCCCATTCGCCGTTATTGGTTATTTCGGTCATCACTTCCCAATCGTTTACAAAAGTCGGAATTCCTACTGCAATCGCTTCAATTACAGCAAGACCGAATGTATCGTGGTCGGTACTATAAATAAAAGCATCTATATTTTGTAAAATAGCAGGTACATCATTTCGCGCTCCGAGAAAATGAACACAATCGTTCAGTCCGTTTTCCGTGCAGTATTGTACACAATCATCGTATCGCCACGCTTCTGTTTCAAATCGTAAACCTATGAAATAAAAATCAAACGCAACGCCTTCATCGTGTAATAATTTCAAAAATTTACACACTGAATTTTGGTCGCGTCCGCGACCAAAATTCCCGACCATTGCCATTTTTAGTTTCTCCCCATCATTCTGACGAAAGTCAGAATCTTCCAAGTTATTTGGAGATTGCGGGTCAAGCCCGCAATGACGTAGAAAGTCGGGCGTTTCGTGTTTTTCGTCAAATTTTTCAAATGAAATTCCATTGTAAACTGTTGCTTGTTTTTCAGGTTTTAAATTATATTTTTTTGTATAATATTCTCGTTGAAAATTACTCACAAAAATATTTTTGTCTGTCAATTTGAATGACAGCGACATTAATTTATCCTTTTTTGCGGTCAAATCGTCGTAGCCGTGCAAAGTTTGTACAACTTTAATTCTCGTTCCCAAACAAGCAACCCGCGCATACACAGCATCAAGCGACTGCTGTGCGTGAACAACATTTACTTTTTCTCGTTTCAACAGTTTTCGTAATTTAAAAAAATAAAAAATATCAAACGGAAACTTTGGCGACAGTTGGAAAAACGGCATTTCCGTTGCATAAAAATCTGCCTGTAAAGTTCCTATTTTTCGATAAATACCGATAAAACTGAAATTCGCTTTCGAGGCATTTTTAAAAACATCCAAAAGCAGCGTTTCCGTTCCGCCGCGATTTAATGAACCAAGTAAATATGCTATCTTCATTCTCTCAATAAGTTAATTAAAAAAGTTTACACACAGAACCTATTTCCACAAACCGATACTTCAATTTCGAGTACCAAACAGGTCGTTCATATTTTCGCTTTACGAATTTTGGTTGTTTTGTCCAATGTACTTTTGCTAACATAGACTTCGCGTTTGTTTTCGGCAATTTCACAAAGGTTCGTAAAATCTTTCATATATATAGACAACATCCATTGTGCCATAATTTAAGAATAGTTTCTACCAATAAATCATCGCTCACTTTTCACTTTTGGGAGAAGGTGTGTACCAAAATAATTCTTTATGACAGTCTATATAGTCTTTTACTGTTTGCATGCGCATATTTATTGATATACAAAACAAATTATTATGCTAAACCATAAATTAACTCAAATTCACTTTCGAGGCATTTTTTAAACATCTAAAAGTAATGTTTCTGTACCACCAAGACCTAGTGTATTTTCATACGTACTATTATTATTTATTTTCATCCCATCCGTACGTATCTCTATCTCTACAGTAGCATTCACAGAAATATCCTTGATAAATTTCAAATATTCAAAAAAATAGTCATCAGCTTTTTCATCTCGCCATAGATAACAATTATAATTTTTTGGCGAAACATAAGGAAGTAACATTTCCTTGTGTTTCAATTTAAAAAGCAATATATTGGAAATTTTTCTTCTTTTTTCTCTCTTGACAAAAGGCTTTAAAATATTTCTTATTATACGTAATATGAAAAATATGAAATCTTTCTTCAAAGCCATATTAGCAAAAACACTGCCTAAATTTCCATCAGGTGCTTCTTGATTTTCTTTTCTTGCTTTGCGATTTTTATCTGCCTTATCAATTAAAATCTCTTTATCTCCATATTCTTTTTTAAAATAGAGCCTAATTAATGTACCTTTTAATTGTTTCGTTTTTAAAAAAGACGAACGGTGAGTATATCCCAATTCTTCCTTTCTACAATTTTTTACCTCACCGGACGACAATAAAATATCTGCCCTCAATATTACCGAAGATAAAATTGAGCCGTAACAACCGCTATTGTTTACAGCCGCACCACCTACAGTCCCAGGCAAACTGATAAAACCTTCAAAACCTTTTATTCCTTGCTTAACTAACTCGGCAGACAATTTAGAGATTGAAACGCCACACTCACAAATAATTTCATTTTCTAAAATATCGTAATGAACAAGTTTTTTTGTTGATATTACAATTTCAGGATTGTATGTATTCAAAAAGTACATATTTGAAGTGTGCCCTATTATTTCAAAAAAAATATCGCTTTCATACAAATATGTACACACACGTTCAAGGTCATTTGCAGACAACGGTTCTATCCACAACTTTGCTACCCCACCTCTTTTTATCCAAGTTTTTGTTTTAAGGGATACATTTTCTGAATAAGAAATACCTGCTTTTGTAAGAAAATTTTTAAATGTTTCTGTGTTATATGACATATAGTTTCACAAATTTAATGCTTTACCTAGAAAATCAAATGATTTATCTTTCAACAAATCCAATTTCACATTAACGCTCTTATAATCAATGCTTTCATTAATATTAATATCATCTATATTTCTTACATACCTATTGTTTAAATTCAAATTTTCAAGTAAATGCAATGCTCTGTTATTCTTATTGTTTTCTTGCTCGATACAAAAGAAGTTTTTGTTGAAAATAATACTAAAAACTAAACCGTGAAAAGAATTGATACATACATATTTTGCATTTTTAATGTAACTCAACCAATCTACAGGCGATATTGCCAACTTATTTTTAGCATAACTTCTGTATGAACCCGAAATGTTAATAATCTGAAGTCCCGTTTCTTTTTTTATTTTTAATGCAGTTTCTTTTAACAATTGAGAACCACTCAAATCTATTATTAAAATATAATCTTCTTTCGATTGAGAAAGTCCTGCTTCTTCATAATGTGCTTTATCCAATAATAAAGTCGGGTCAAGAACTATTTCTGATTCTTTAATTCCGATAGTTTCCAATTCCGATTTTGCGAAAGGCTCTCTTACTGATATTTTTTTGAATTTTGCTAATTGCTGTTTTATGTATTCTTTGTTTTCTTCCGGTAAATGATTATCTCCCATACTGGCTGCATAAGAGATTTTGGGTAAATTATTTGGAACAAAATCCAAAAAATAGGGCTTCCATTCATTTCCTGTAATCCGAGATGACCAAACTTGGTCACTTCCGCATATATAATAATCATATACCGGACAGTTTTTTTTAAGCTCCTCGCTACTATGAAATTTATTAGCAGATATTGGTAGTTTCCTTTTTACAAATCGATTGAACTGAAAAATATTCAGTAACCTTATTACAAAACTAATAGGTTTTTTGGGCAATTGATAATGATATTTTTGCAAAAACTTAGGAAAATAATCTATAACCTCAACTTTAAAACCTTTTGTTTGCAGGTATGTGCTCAAAGCATAAGTTTGCCAAACAGCACCGTAATTTATTGCTTTATGAAATGTGATGATTCCTATTTTTTTCATTTTTTTATGCGTTGTTTAATTCTACTTCCAAAACGTTTAAATTCATTCCATAACTTCAACAATGAAATTGGGATTACTCTATATCTGAAATAGTAAGACCAATGATAATCTTTCCAATTTACATATTCAAGCTGTCTATTTATTTCATTCAGATAAAGTTTATTGATGTAATACTTGAAAAAAGCATTTAATTTTAGAAAATCCAATAAGTATTTCACATTTTCATCATACTCAATATCATCATAATGAATATGAAACGCAAAATGTTCTTCCATTTCATATAATCTGCTACTGTCTACAGCTCTTGTTGCAATATCAACATCATTATTATAAACAGCGAGCGGTTTATTTAACAAAGCCATTCCATATTTCATAGATACTCTAAAGTATAAGTCAAAATCTTCACCCAATTTCAACTGCAGATTAAAACCCCTTTCTTTTAAAAAACAAGTTTTATCTAATACCACAGCACCTGTACAAATGGGTTTATTGCCATACTTTGCTATAACGGCATAATTAATTTTACCATCAACAAAATTGCCGGACAATCCCTTAATTTCACATTCTTTTAATATTCCATATCTGTAATTATAATGTCCGGAAGCCCAAATACCATTATCCGGATATTTTTCTATCAATTTCTGCATTTCCTCCAAAAAAGCCATTTCCCACCAATCGTCTGCATCCAAAAAGGCGATGTAATCATATTTTGCGGCTTTCACACCATTGTTGCGAGCTGTTGAAACGCCACTGTTTGCTTGCTCAAGAACTTGTAACTTGTAACTTGTAACTTGTAACTGCTTTACAATTTCCAGTGAACCATCTGTCGAACCATCATCAACAATTATTAACTCAAACTCTTGATAAGTTTGAGCCAGCACCGACTGAATGGCTTTTTCAATGTATGGTGCTTTGTTATATAAAGGGATTATTACGGAAAACATATCGCACTATTTTTTATCTACAAACTTTATCCTAAATATCCGACCGGCATATCATCACTTCTCTATTCAACGGTAAAAGACATAATTTCAACATTTCGCAATTTTTATTTTCCCGACTAATCTGCAATAGCATTGCAGGTTAGTCAGAACAAAGTCCTAAAGCTTAAAGAAACTTATCTCTATTTTTTTATCGATTTGGCTCTAAAACTTTCCAAATCAAATCATCATTATTTTTTTTCTTTTCTTTTCCTCTTTTGCTCAGCAATCGCTCTATATTGCAATATCCTATAATACAACCAAGTGCGAGATAAACAAAACCGAACAACCGATTTTTCTTAAATCGCGGAATACCGTGTTTAGAAAGTTCTCTTGCGCATTTTAAACAGTATTTTCCTTTATCAAGTTCTCTCGCAACAAAAAAACGTCTTGCACTACCAAAATAAGCATCTGCAAAATACAGTTTCTGAGCATCAGACAGTTCGCCGTTTTTTTGGCATAAAAGCGAAATATATTTATTATTGCGATTTTTTATGCGTTCAAAATCAGGTATTTGTTTGGTCATTCGATTGACTGAAATGCGTGTTTCGCTCAAATGCGACCGATATTGAAAAGCTCTTATGCTTTTATAAATAAATTTTACCCCGCTCAAAGCCAATCGAAAATGCAAATCTTGCTCTTGTCCGGATTTTAATGATTCATCAAATCCACCGACATTTTTTAACAGTTGTTTGCGATGCAAAGGCGATGAAATCAATATTTCCCAATTATTAAGAAAAAAACTGTCTGGGTCTTTTTGCAATAAATCGTTTTTGTTAAAAACGTACTCGTAAGTTATTTCACCTTCCGAGTCGATAAAATCAAAATCGCCAAACACTATCTCGTTTTCTGCCAATGGTTGAATTTCTTTCAACTGTTCTTCAATTATATTTGGATATAAAACATCATCAGCATCTAAAAACTTCACGAATTCGCCTTCTGCCTCGTTCAAACCTCTGTTTCGAGCAACGCAAGCACCGGAGTTTTTTTGAGTTAAAATTTTCACTCGCTCGTCTGCTACATAAGCCTGAATAACCGAAAGCGAATTATCTGTTGAACCATCGTTAATCAAAATCAGTTCAATATTCTGATACGTCTGATTTAATACAGATTCAACTGCCTGACGAACATAATTTTCTGCATTGTAAACAGGCATTACAACTGATATTGTCGGATTATTCTTAGTCATAGTTCTGAAAATATTCCCTTTCTTGGTATCGTAAGTGGATTGGAAGAAATTCTAAATCCTCCTCCCCACGCACCTGTTGCTGTACGAAATCCTATTTTTTCAACACAAGAAACAACTTCTTTGTTATAATCGCCGTATGGATACGAAAAATGAACGATGTCTTTTTTTGTAACTTTTTCTAAGTATAATTTGTTTTCAAAAATCTCATCATAACATTCTGATTCAGACAGCTTTGAAAGATGAAAGTGAGATTTTGTGTGCGCACCTATTGTACAAAGCGGCTCAAGAGAAAGTTCATAGATTTGTTGCTCCGTCAGTAAATCCTCTTTGCTCGACATAGAATAATCCGTTGATATGTACAATGCAAACGGACAATTATATCGTTTAAAAATCGGACAGGCTTCTTCAAAATTATCAATATAACCATCGTCTAATGTAAAACAAACCACTTTTTCTTTCGGTTTTATTTTTTTTGTAACAATTTGCTCTACTTCGTCAAGCGTTACAAACCTGTATCCTTTTGATTGATATTCCTTAATCAAAGATTCCAAATAATCGGGAGTTATTGAATATTTCAACTTTTCTTTGGGTATTTTTTCTCTATGCTGAGTTACGCTGTGCAGCATCAAGATTTCTCCAATTATCGGGTCGAAAAGTGCGTTTTTGATTTTTTTGATTAACTTTTTCATATAAACATATCTCCATCGCCGCCTTGTATGTATCCGTTTTCAACATCAATTTCCAAAAACTGCTTTGGAAATGACAGTCTGAATTTGGAATTTAATACGCGGACGGGTTTTAATTGTTGTCTTAAAAAATCTGCCAAAACAGAATCCGTAGTGGTAAAAATTTGCGGTTTTAACACATTAATGTGTTCTGCTATTGTTGCATACACATATTCACGATAAGTTTCCTTGAAATAACGTTGAAGCAAAGTTAAATTGCCATCTCTATTTTTTAATATCAAAAAACCGACTAATTCTTGTTTCAAATAAATTTTTACCGCATACAAAGCGTTTGTTTCATAAGAATACGAAAAATAATATTTCCGATTTGTTTTGTTTTGCAAAGGAGTTTCTATTGTAAATGGATGTTGTAATATCCAATTCAACATATCTTGCGAGCGGACGAACATATCGCCTGCGCTGTGTTCCGTGATAAAACGATAAGTTTCATCATCAATAGATTTAACGTATTCGAGTTCAACATCATTCAATAACCGGATTTTGTCCGAATGTCTTTTGAATATGCATCTATCTATTTGATTTGCAATGCTTTTCAACGAAAGATACCTGCCTTTGTGTTCATTCCACCGCGACACGTACAACTGATACTTATCATAAAACAACTCATCGTATCCTTGTTTTGCCATAATACGCGCAGTTGCAGGAACGTGGTTAATTATCATATACAAGCCTTTGGCGTATTTCATTATTTCGGCATTCAAAATATCGCCGTATCCTCTGCCTCTGTATTGCGAATTGATAAACAAAGTTATTCCCCAAGAAATGTAAATATCCGGCTTTTGCAACAGTTCGGGTAAAATGCCCATATATCCAATTATTGAGCCGTCTTGAGCTTTTGCTGCTACTAACACAACAGTATCTTCCGTTATACAAGGATTATGTACGAAAGAAATTTGCCTGATTTTCGGCATTAACTCGTGAGGCATATCGCCTTCTAATAACGATTGCTTCAATTTTGAAATTGTATATGGAATTATATGTACTTTTTCTCCGGACATATTTTTATTTAAAATCTTTTCCTACCAATTTTATCTCTACTCTATCGTCTTTATCTACAATAGCATAATCGGCAATAATGTTCGTTTCTTTTATCAATGTCCAAATAACATAAATGGCATCTTTGTAACATTGAAAATATCTTTCCGAATCTTGTGTAAGCACTAATGAACTTGCTGCTTTCCGGATTATTTTATTTATTGGTTCTAATTGTTTTTCAAGTTTTTGCTGTTTATATACAACACATAAAACGGCTTTATCCGTATTATTTTGCAACAACTCTATCAATTCTGTTGCAAACCTTCCTTTCTGCATCCAATCGCCTGTTTGGAAGAAATTATAATTCAACGCTGGCAATCTGTAAGCCAATCTGTCTTCAAAAGTATATAATTTTCCCCAATTTTCATCGTTTCTAACAGGATTTTTTATATTCACTTGAAAATGAATGTTCATTTTTTCCCACCATTTGTCCGGAAAAAAATTCTTTTTCGCACGCGAAGCATCTGCGTGCCACTGGTGAAAAACAGGATATTTTTCATTGTCAATCCATTGTATTTCAACTCCTAATTGGTTTATGCGCTCAAACAAATCTCTATCCTCTACTCCCCAAAAGCAATAATATTCATCGTAAGCGTTTATTGATTCCAAGATTGATTTTTTAACAATGTGCACTCCTCCTTTTCCTGTTTCGGTCGATACGGTAAAAGATTGCGGATGTATTTCATTCAGTTGTTCCCAACGGTCGAACTTTTCGTCAAGCAAATATACTTTACTATACACTTGCGTCTTTTCATTAACCTTGCTCGCCAATTCACCCAAAACAAAAGGCGTGTATATTAAATCTATATCTCCAAACAAAACATAGTTGCCTTTGGCATATCTTACGCCTGTATTCAACGCGTGCGAACGATTCCAAGGCATTCCTTGTGTGTGATTGTAGATGTAGTTTACAAACGAATAGTTTTTTGTCAATTTTTCTATTTCGGTTTTGTAACTTTCATCGCTCCCGTAATCAACAAACACCACTTCAAAATCTTGAAAAGACTGCACACTCAACGAGTCAAGACAACGTTTAACACGCTCTAAATCTCTATTTCGATAACCGAATATGATTGAAATTAAAGGTTTCATACACCTTATCTCTTTCTGCAATTTTTTGTTATTTTTTTTGTTATTTTTTTGATTCTTTTCAAAATATAAAAATCTTTATCAACATAGACATATAAAAACGACCGAAACAAATATCCTAACGATTTTAAAAAATTTCGCTTAATGAAATTGTGTTCAAATAACAGCAAATTATACAAAAGTCGTTCCCGTTTTATTTCCCAAAAACTAAGATTGGAAATGTTGATTTTATTTTTTTTCCTTCGCCTGTACGCCGCTTCTTGAGCGAGAAGCAAATAATGCGCATTGATTATTTTTTTCGTGTCGTTCCAAGAAATATTATTATCGTGTTTTCGGTAATAATACAACGGTTTGTCGAGAAAAAAGACCGGAGCAACTTCTTCCATTTTCAAGTACAAATCCATATCTTCCGCAACAACATAGTGAGGATTTGTTCCTTCTGTTTTATCATAAAAAAATTTGTTAAAAACAACAAAGTGAGAAATATGTCCTCCGGTTGAAGTCAGGTTTGACTGGCCAACAGGTATTTTTCCAGCCCAATTAGAGGTTGACTGTACTTCCAATTTACTGTTGCAAAGATAGTGCGTACTATAAACAATACTGTATTTTTTGTCATTTTTCAAATGAATAGCCATTAATTCTTCTACAGCCGTTGGTTCAATCGTGTCTTCGGGGTCAAGAAAAGCAAAAAACTCGCCTTTTGACGCATCTATACACTTCCGCTTGTTGCGTCCGCAACCGTAATTTGAATAATTAAGATATAGATTGATATTCGCTTGCGGATTTTCGGCGATATATTTTTTAATAATTTCTACTGAATTATCCGTTGAGGTATCATCTACTATTACTATCTCTATGTTCGGATAGGTTTGAGATAAAGCAGCATCCAACGTCTCGACAATAAATTCGCCATTGTTGTAATTGGCTATAAGGATTGAAAATAATGGTTCTTTCATAACTCAAAGTAAAACATTTTACAACCAAGAACTTGCTTTTTTTACATTTTGTGAACGACTAACATCAATGTTTTTTTTCATTTTCAACAAATAATCTAATATCGAATGATAATATATACATTCTTTTTTATCAAATTTTAAGCAAAACTTTAATATTTTCCTTCGATAAAAAAATGTTAGTTTTCTCGCATTGAATGGTTGATTGATATTTGTCCATCTTACTAACAGGCGTTTATATACTGACTGCTTATTTTCATTGGGAATTTCGTTTCTGTTTTCAGTATCGTGAACAATTCTTAAATTCGGACAGATTCCAACTTTTAGTCCGTGATAATGAACTCTATCTATATAATTATCATCTTCGCCATAATGAAAAAAAATCGGGTCAAAACCTCCTACTTTTTTCACTATGTCAATAGGCAACAGCCAAGCGGCTGCATTGATAAATTTTATATCATAAACATCTTTCAAACACTTAAAGTACAAATCACTAATGAAATCTATTGAAATATTTTTTAAGTCCGTTACATAATCAACAACATCTCTTTCGATTTTGTTCTTTGCTACATTTATATGCATTGGAGACAAAATACCATAGTCGGAATTCTGTTGGTGGATTTCAACTAAGTTCGATATAACATTAGATTCAATACACGTGTCTTGATTTAACAAAAAAACATAGTCTGCATCTTGCTCCAAAACATATTTTAATCCGATATTATTTGCACCGCCAAAGCCTAAATTTTTATTCGACTCTATTAACGTAAATTCCGGATAATTTTTTTTGACAAATTCAACCGTATCATCAGTCGAAGCATTATCAACAATTACCACATTCAAAGAATATTTCGATTGCTTCAAACTATCAAAACAGCTTTTATACCATTGCTTCCCGTTATAAGTTACTATGATTGTAAATACTTTCATTTTTTCGTCTTTTATTTTCTAACGGCAAAATATAAGTTAAATTTGCCACGCTGCAAAAGCATCTTCAATATGCTCAACATCGAATTTTCCATCAGATGTTTTCAAAATACTTATAATATCAAATCGAGTTTCAAGTTTTGAATCGTACATTTCAATGTAGTGATGAGTTGCATCGATTGTACGTTTCACTTTTCCCTTACCAACAAACTCTTCCGGATTTCCGAAAAAATTACTCGAACGTGCTTTTACCTCAACCACTGCCAACATATTATCTTTTTCGGCAACAATATCAAGTTCATATTTTCCTGACTTCCAGTTTGTGTGACGTATTTCATAGCCTTTGGACAACAAAAAATCCTCTGCTGTTTTTTCACCTTGTTTTCCTAAATCATTGTGTAATGCCATTATCTACTCAACTTTTTAATTTGAAACAAACGAAGTGACTTTAAAAAAAACTTTCCTAAACGATAGGCTTTAGTGCTTTGAATTCGTCTTATTTTTGTCTTATATTCTTCCATTTGCTTTACAGTACTTTCAAATGATTTCATAACAAATTGTTCTGTTTTGTCGATAAAAACATTTTTTTCTTCTCCGTTCAGTTTTGATATAATTTTAAATCTTACTCTTATTCCGTATGTTTGCATCAAAGTCGAATCATGAGTCATGCTTGCGAGATTAATTCTATAGTAAGCTAATACTTCATCCATATAATGAATTGTTGGGACTTTTTCCGAAACTTCAATCCAAAACAACCAGTCTTCTTTGGCTTTAAGAGATTCGTCAAACCTCACATTACCAATACATGACGAACTTATTAGTGCAGTATGAATTGGTATCGAAAATCCATCATCCCACCTAAAAATAACATCTTGACGAAAGTCTGTTATTTTATTACACCACCCAGCACGCTCTTTAATTTCTCCAAATATTCCAATATGAGCATAATCAGAAACACAAATATCTATACCTTTATTTAAAATAGATAATTGTTTTTCAAATTTTTGCATAGCAATCTTATCGTCCGAGTCAAGAAATTGAATGTATTTACCCTGCGCAATCTCTAAACCAGCATTTCTAGCACTACTTAGTCCGCCATTTTTCTTTTTTATATATTTAAATCGAGAATCCTTTTGAGTCCAATTCAAAGCAATTTCCTCTGTATTGTCAGGAGAACCGTCATTAACAATGATACATTCCCAGTTTATATATGTTTGATTTAGAACAGACTCCAAGCACTCATCAAGGTATTGTGCTTGATTGTAACACGGAACAATTATTGAAATCATTTATTTTTCTTTTTTATTGAAATATTTTAATGTGTTTCCAATGTATTTATATATGATTTTTAACACAAATCTAAATGTCGGGGAATTTATTTTCTTACTAAACTCATTATTTATTCTTGTAACTTCATCTAAATTGGGTTTAATAATATCACTAAATACTAAATCCGAGAATATAATCTCAGCGTCATTGATATTTCTCCTTTGACAAGCATTATCAATAGCTTTCATATGCCAAAAAAAAGCTTTCAAACTATTTACATTAGTAGATATTCCTCCTTCGTGTAATCTGTACAAATAGAGAGGTTTATCAATGAAGCACAATAATCCAACTTCTTCCATTTTATAATATAAATCCTGGTCGACAGCTCGTAGAAAATTAGCATCTATTCCAATAGTCTTATCATAAAATATTTTTTTAAAGCTGGCAAAATGAGTTACAGCTCCTCTATTAGTGTGTAAATAATCAATATTATCGTCTATTTTTTTTGCATATAAGTAAATAGACATTTGTTGTAAGTTCTCGTTACAATAAATAAGTTTTGAATGCACCAAACTAATTTTTCTATCCTGCAAATGTTTTTCAACCATTAGTTGCAATGCCTCCGGTAACAAAGCATCATCAGGGTCCAAAAAACCACATATCTCACCATTTGCCAATTCTGCACATCTACGTTTTGTATATCCGCAACCTTTGTTTTCTTCGTTGTGATAAATCTTTATTCTATCATCATCTTTATACAACTTGTACAATTCGTGCGAATTATCGGTAGAAGCATCATCTACAAGAATAATTTCCCAATTCGCATAAGTTTGCGCCTTTACACTGTCAATGGCTTCTTGTAAGTATTTGCCATTGTTGTATTGGGCTATTAAAACTGAAAAAAGAGGGTTATTTGTCATCACAATCATCATTTAACCAAACAAGTCCGCCTTGTTTGTTTTTTTTTCTACTTTGCTTTATTTTGAAATAAAGATTCAAATCCTCTTGAGCAATTTTTCTTTGAGTATTAAGTTTTTTAAATTGTAACTTGATTATTCTTTTCATTGAAAATTGTATCGAAAATGTTCTTTTTGAAACAAGTATCGCATCGTCAAGAATTTTATCATTATTCAGTATGTTGCCATAATAGGTACGTTTTCCTACTTCTACTCTACATTTTTCATGTTCTACCGGTCGTTTTCCTACTCTTTCTTCTCTGTCGTGACATATTGCTGTTGTAGTGGCAATGTATATTTTAAAACCATGATAAATTACTCGCTGACAATAATTATCATCTTCTCCATAATGGTAAAAAACAGATGTGTCAAACCCTCCTACTTTCTCTATACATTTACGACTGAGTAACCATGCTGCCGCATTAACAAATTGTGTTTCATAAAACTGTTGCGGTCTGTTAAAATATAAATCTGATATAAAGTTTGGCGTATTATTATTTACCATATAGTTAGCAAAACCACAATCTAAGTTTGTTTTACTGCCATTCAAATGTATGGGTGATACAATCCCTGCATCCGGCATCTGCTCAAATGCTTTTATCAATTTTTCTATTGTATCTTTTTCTACCCAAGCATCTTGATTTAATAAGAAAAAATAATCAGCACCTTGTTCCAAAGCGTATTTAATTCCAACATTATTTGCTTTCGCAAAACCCAAATTTTCATTTGCAACAATTAGTTTTATTTGAGGATAATTCTTTTGAATAAATTCAATGCTACCATCTGTCGAGCCATTATCTATTGCAATAATTTCTGTTGCAACCGAAGACGACAAGAGTGAATCAAAGCATTTTTGAATCCAACTTCGTTGCATTCCGTTGTAAGTTACTATGATAGAATAAACTTTCATTTAAACAATCTCTTTATTTTTCTCAATATTTTAATAACAATATGTGAATTTATTCGATTAAGTTTCTTTTGCAATGATTCTACTTTATCATAGGATCTTTGATTTTCAAAATAATTGCTAATAATATCATTAGGAACGCTCAGTGCTTCTAAAAAATAAAACAACGCTTGATTTGGATCATCTGTATTTTGATAATGTTTTGCTAAATATAAGTTTGTGTCAATATATCTTTTATTTAATATCTGGTTTACTTCTGATGAAAATTTATTTAACAACCCTTTTAGGTATTTTACAATATTCTTTGACATAGAAACATTATCACTATCAACCCACATATTTGAAGAATGAATTCTGTACGTAGCCATAATGTCGGGTAATTTCTTAATTTTCCCAAATCTAGCATTAAACATGTGAAGTACATAGTCAATAACAAAAATATTCGGGGAAGAAGTCAACTCTAATACCTCTTCATTTTTTCTAAACACAACAGACGGTGTATGAATATAATTTCCTTGCGCTAAATCATAAATGTCTGTAACATCGGGTACATCACGGGTAATATAATCATTTACAACAACATTTTCTTGTTCTTTTTTTACTCCCACAGCGTGAAAGCATATTGAAAAATCTTCATTCTTCTCCAAAAAATCAACCTGCCTTTGTAACTTATACGGGTCAGTCCAATAATCATCTCCTTCGCAAAGGGCAATGTATTTGCCTTGGGCTGCCTGCATATTTTCAATAAAATTACGCATCATACCTTTATTTTTTTCCGGTAATTGTAATTTTATTATTTCAGGATATTTTTGCTGATATTCTACGCAAATTTCTCTCGTTTTATCTGTACTGCAATCTTCTCCAATAATTAATTCTATCGGAAATTTGGTTTTTTGCATTAATACTCCTTCAATCGCTTGTGAAATGTAGTCTTCGTGATTGTAGGTTATCATACAGACAGAAACCATTATATTTTCATTCTCCACCATTATTCTATCAATTTCAAAAGTCCTTTTTCTCTATCTTTCAATCTTTTCACAGGAGTTCCGATATAAATTCCCCATTCTTCCAAACTCTTATTTACCAAAGACATTGCACCAACGGCAACACCTGTTTCTATGGTAATATTTGGCAAAACCACACTATTTGCGCCAACTTGCGAATATTTTTTTATCAAAACTTTTCCGCCTGTTACGTTAGTTTTGCCTTTATCAACCATCGGACTAATCAAGTAATTTCCCGAAAAATCGTCAGTTGTCGAAAAAATCGTACAACGCGGCGAAAGTCCTGTATAATCTTCCATTTCAATACCAAACGCACCATACAAAGCACAATATGCGGCGATATGAATATTTGAGTGCAAAGTAATTTCGCCCGATAAAATACAAAAATCGTCGATGCGCACATCATTGCCAATGCTAATTCTTGCAGGTGAGTATATGCTGACTTTTCGGCTGATTAAGACATTTTTTCCGTACTGTTTCAACCCTAATTCTGCTAATTCTTTTTCGGTGTAAAAACTATTCATCTTCTTATAACATCTACAATTCGATTTACATTCTCATTTTCCAATTCCACATAAATCGGCAAACAAAGTACTTGTTGTGCAATTTTTGTGGCAATCGGCAAGTTTTCTTTTGTTGCCGACAGCAGATTTTTATACGGCTCAAAATCACTGATTAGCGGATAAAAATATCGTCGACTTAAAATATTTTGTTCTCTCAGTTTTTCGTAAAGTTCATCACGACTTATTCCGTATTTTTCTTCATCTATCAAAATCGGAAAATAGGAATAACAATGCGAAACGCCTTGCATATCATCAAGAAAACTAATTCCTTGAATTTCTTTTAGCAATTCACGATAAAGATTTGTAATTTCTTTTCGTCTTTCAATAAAATTGTCCACATATTTTAATTGCAGCAAACCGTAAGCTGCTTGTACTTCGTTCAGTTTTGCGTTAATTCCCGGCTCTTCTACAACTGTTTCGCCTCGAAAACCGAAATTTTTAAGGTTGTCGATATGATGTTTCATTTCGGCTGTATGCGAAATAATCGCTCCGCCTTCTATTGTGCTGTAAATTTTTGTAGCGTGAAAACTTAACACGGACAAATCGCCGTAATTCAAAATTGAAACTCCGTCTTTTTTCACGCCGAAAGCGTGTGCTGCATCGTAAATTACTTTCAAGTTATGTTTATCGGCTATTCTTTGAATTTCAGCTACTTGACAAGGATTTCCATATACGTGAACAGGCATAATCGCCGTAGTTTTTTCGGTTATTGCCGCTTCAATCTTGTCTGGGTCTAAATTCAAATATTCCGACTCAATATCCACAAAAACAGGCGTGATTTTGTTCCACCAAAGCGAGTGTGTTGTTGCGACAAAACTAAACGGCGTTGTAATTACCTCGCCTTGAATTTTCAACGCCTGCAAAGCCGACATTAACGCCAAAGTGCCGTTTGAAAACACGGAAATATATTTTACACCCAAATAATCCACCAATTCCTTTTCTAACCGTTGGTGTAAAGGCCCATTATTTGTGAGCCATTTATTATCCCAAATTTGCTGTAAATAAGGCAAAAATTCGCTCAACGGCGGAAGACAAGGCTGCGTAACGGTGATTTGTTTATTCATTCTTTAAATTCTTTCTACAAAACTATAATCGTTTTCAATAAATGTTGGTCGCACGACACCTATCCACTTTCCGTGCCAATCGGCAACATTTCTGTCTTCTATAATTTCAAACGAATGAGCGTGATCGTGATTAAAATAGCATTGCGCTTGCGTAACAAACATATTGTTTACATAATAAAGTCCGTCGTTCATCAAGTTGGCAGGAATATGAAAAACGGCTCTATGTAGTCCTTTTTTCAAGGGTTTATTTTCTGTAAAAACGTTGAAAACACATTGTCCGTTCATATCGTACAAATGCATACTCACATTTACAGAAAAATTTTCTTCCAAACACCAAAATTCGGTTACAATATCAAATTCATCTTTAACCGTTAAATAATCGCCTTTATACTGCACATAAGCACTTTTTACTTTGATTTTTTCCAATCCGGGTGCATTTTCAAAATCCCAATGATTGTTTACAATTCCTTTGGCTGTTTCGTCAGCAAGATAATAATCAACCACTTCATTTATTTCTCCTGCAAATGCCAATCCGCCATCTTTCAGCACAACGCCTGTTTTACAAAGATTTTTTACTGCCGTCATATTATGACTCACAAACAACACCGTTCTTCCCTCGCCTTTCGATACATCTTGCATTTTGCCGATTGCTTTTTTCTGAAACTCGGCATCGCCTACAGCAAGGACTTCATCAACCACAAGAATTTCGGGGTCAAGATGCGCGGCGATGGCAAATCCAAGCCGAACAGTCATTCCCGACGAATAACGTTTTACCGGCGTGTCCAGATAGCGTTCCACGCCCGAAAAATCTACAATTTCGTCTAACTTACGGGTAATTTCCGCTTTGGTCATTCCCATAATTGCGCCGTTCATATAAATATTTTCGCGACCAGTCAATTCAGGATGAAATCCTGTGCCGACTTCAAGCAAAGAAGCTATTCGTCCGCGTGCTTTGATTGAACCTGTTGTCGGCGCGGTAACTCGCGAAAGAATTTTCAGCAATGTTGATTTTCCTGCGCCGTTTTTGCCGATAATGCCAAGCACATCACCCTGCTGTACTTCAAAATTAATATCGCGCAATGCCCAAACGTATTCGCTCATTCCTTTGGTTGCACGGTCATTTACTTCACCGATTTTTAGGTAAGGGTCTTCTTTACCGCGCACATTTACCTGCCACCAGCGGTTTAAATCGTGGCTTATGGTTTTTGTAGAAACTAATCCTAACCTATATTGTTTCGATATATTTTCAAACTTAATCGCTATACTCATAACTTTCCTTAAACTGTGTCCATAAACGAACGTTGTACTCTATTAAATATCAAAATACCAATTCCCAGCAACACTACCATAAATACAAAACTATAAGCCAATGCCCACCAGCTAAAAGTTCCTGTTCCCAAAACACCAAGTTTGAACGTTTCAACAATGGAAGTTATCGGATTAAGCGACATGATAAGCTGTCGTCTTGGGTTTGTAATGGTGCTAAGCGGATAGATAATCGGCGTGGCGTACATCCACAGTTGAACGACAAAGCCCAACAGTTTAGTTAAATCTCTGTATTTTGTGGTTAATGCCGAAAACAAAATTCCAAATCCGAGTGCCAAGCCTGCCAACATAATGATTAAAACAGGAAAAAGCAAAGCATAAGCATTGACAGCTATTTGTACATCTGTAAAAATAACATAATATAAATACACAGCAATAAACAAGCCTAATTGAATAAAAAGCCGCACTAAATTAGATGTTACCGTTGCCAAAGGCATTATCAAGCGCGGAAAATACACCTTGCCGAAAATTCCGGCATTGGCGGTAAAAGTACTCGAAGTCTTATTCAAGCATTCGGCAAAATATTGCCACAGACAAATTCCTGCCAAGTAAAAAAGCGGTTGCGGCAATCCGTCTGTGCTTATTTGAGCAATTCTGCCAAACACCACCATAAACATTGCTGTAGTCATTACCGGCTGAATAACGAACCAAGCTGGTCCCAAAATGGTTTGTTTGTATTGCGTAATAATGTCGCGCTTTACGAACAAGCTCCACAAATCTTTATATTGCCAAATTTCTTTAAAGTTAACGTCAAATAAACCTGTTCGGGGTTTTATTTCTGTTGTCCATTTTTCCATTGTAAATTTATTTCAAATTTCAGACTTTCGTCAATTAAGTATCGTCATCATCCGTATAATACTTCGCATGATTTTTTGCTGCTTCCCGTTTTTTCTTCGAATAAAATTTCGCGCCATATCCATAACCGTAACCATATCCGTAACCACCACTGTACTTGGAATAACGGCTTTGTTCCGAAGCAACATCGTTTATAATGGTATAAAAATTCTGTACTTTATCATCGCGCAACTGTTCGGTTATTTTCTTGAGTCCGGGCTTCCGTGTTTTGTTCAAACGGACTACAAATAAATTCACATCTGAAATCAAAGCAAGAGCATAAGCATCGGCGACCAAACCGATAGGACTTGTATCAACAATGATAAACTCATATTCTTTTCTCAATTCTTCAAACATTTGTTTTAACCTGTCCGAACGTATCATTTCTCCCGGATTGGGCGGCACCGGTCCGGTTGTAAGTAAATCGTAGTGTTCGTTTTCCGTTTTTTTAATCACATCTTTCAGCTCCATGTCTCCAATAAGGTAATTCGTTACGCCCGGCTCGTTGCTTGTGCCGAAAAATTCGTGCATATTCGGCTTACGAATATCCATATCAACAAGTATTGTTTTTCGTCCGGTTACGGCATAAACAGCCGCCAGATTGGCAGAAAAATACGTTTTACCATCGCCCGATTCTGCCGACGAAACAGATATCATTATATGAGATTTGCGATGAACAATAAATTCCAAACGGGTGCGTATTACTCTGAAAGTTTCGGCAAAAGACGAACGAGGTTTTTTTATCAACATCATCGGGTCTTTTCTTTTTGTTCGGCGAACAGAGCCAATAACCGGAAATACTGACGCTTTTTCAACATCCGAAACAGTCGTTATCTTTGTGTTTAAGAATTTGATTAGCACAACAAAACCGATTGAAAGTGCCAAACCCAATGCTAAAAATCTCGTTATTCTTTCTCTTTGTTCTCTACCATTTGTCACATGCATCACGCGCGCTTTATCAAGCACCGAGTTGTCTGAGCGGTTCGATGCTTTTTGCATTTCCGCTTCGGTTCTTCTCGTTAGAAGGAATGTATAATACGACTCTTCGATACGGTGTCTTCTTTGTATCGTAGTTATATCAACTTCTTTTCGAGGAAGTTCCCGTATTTCTTCTTTCAAGTCATTTGCTCTTCTATTCAAAATTTCTTTTTCTAATTGAATCGACAAGCGCATTGCTTGAATTTCTTCAAAAATCCGCAACTTTGTAACTTCTATCTCTCGTTTCATTCTATCATAAGCTACATGACGGCTTGTTATTTCGGACAGTTGTAATTTCCTGTTAGTTAGTTGATTTGTCAAATCCATAAGTCTCGGATTATCAACGGCAACAGCCGGCGGAACAATGATTTCTCCTCTTGGAAGATTGTCATCAAGAAATGTTACTAAATGATTCAAAAACTGCTCTCTTACTTCCAAATCTCTTGCTTGATTGTCCAAATTGGTTTGTCTTGCAATTATGCCTGCCTTATGAGTTGAAAAGTCAATCAACTGATTATCTTCGCGAAAACGAGCTAACTCTCCTGCCGACCGGCTTAAATCAAACTCCAACAATGCTATCTGCCTATCTATAAATGTAATAGTTCTTATCGCTACTTCATTTTTAAGAGCTAAATTATCGGCTATAAATACTTCGCACAACTTATTGATAAAATCAATATCTCTTTCGAAAACATCGCTGACCAATGAGATTCCTAATACGGAAGAACGTTCTTCCACAAAACCGAGCCGCAATCTACCCAAAAATTCGTTAATCAAGCTATGGCGAGACCGAAATCTAAAGTACATGTCGACATCTCTAAAATCTTCCCGCTGTCGTTGTACGTCTATGGTAAACCAACTTGTTTCCAATCGCTCATTCACTCTACCTTCTTCGCTCATGATTTCAGCACCGTTATTTTCCAGCGAAATAGTATATGAGCCATCGGGTCTTATATTTATTCTGAACATATGACCATACGCTTTGGGAGCAATGCGTTCCGGACTTATGTATATAGGAGAATTTTTATATATGTTACGTTCTATAAATCTGCCTTTTGTGATATATTCGGTAGTAAAAAAGGGCAGTTCATCAATCACACGACCAATAAAATCGTACGACCGCATCATAATGATTTGGTTTTGCATACCGCCGAAGCCGGGCTGTACACCAAAACCTTGCATAAATGTACCGCTACCGCCACGCGCTCCCTCACCCCCGAGAATTATGGTGCCGGAGGTCAAAAAATTGGCTTTCCAAGACCGGTTTTTATAATGAGCTGCTCCGTAAGCAATAAGTAAGGCAATTAAATACACATACCAAAAGCGCAAAAAATGGAGCAACCATTCTTTATAGTCGAAACCGCTTTCTTCTTCGGTAAAAACTTGATTGTTATTGTTAATGTCCTGACTCATAGTCTGTTTTTTATTTAATTAGTAGAAAAGCGTCTAGTAACCATAAAAAGCGTCGCAGTTGTATTTACCAAACCCAAAAACTGCTGATAAGTACTTATTCTGAAAAAACTTGACGGCAATCTTCTAACGTATATAATATCGTTCGGGAAAATGTAATAAAATTCCGACTCGATTATACTGCGAGGACGAATGTCAAATTCCATTCTTCGTAGTCCCTCATCGGTTTGACGAAGTATGGTGATGCGCCTTCTATCGCCCGACAACTGTAAGTCGCCGGCTAATGCCAAGGCTTGAAAAATAGTAAGCCGGTCTTTGTATACAGGGAATATTCCTGTTCCAACATCGCCAATGACGGTAAAAGTTCTATTCCCTATCGCCATTCTCACCATCGCATCGGGTACTATTTCTCTGAAAACATCTTGAACAACAGCTGTCGCTTCTCTCAATGTTAGTCCCTCAATATGTATTTTTCGAACAAAAGGTAAATCAATCGTTCCATCGTTTGCTATGCGATGAGGAGTCGTACCTGCATCATATATTGCAGCGATTTGAGCATCGGTTGTTACCAATCGAAACACAATTTCATCATTCACCCGCAAGCGATATTCTTGGTATACTGCTCTGTCGTATTCGGGCAAAGAAAACCGTTGTTCCTGTAAATATCCTGTACCTCTGAACGTGTAACAAGAGGAAAATACACAAGAAATAAGAACGATTGTTATTATTGCTTTATATTTATATTGAGAAAACATACTTTCAAAATTTTTTTAATAAAGTGCCATCACCTGTAAACTTACCTTATGATAAAGGCATAGACCATCCATCCTACCGTCACTGTTCCCAATATCGTGGATACAAGCGATGTGAAGTTTGTTATGCCAAACATCCTTTCCGGCATAGGCTGAATGTATATAACATCATTATCTTGAATATAGAAATACTGAGAATGAATTATATCCTCACTACGCACATCAAACGTTACAACGATAGCACCTTCTTCGGTTTCGCGTATAATTCGTATTTTGCTTCGCTTTCCGAAAGCACCAACATCGCCGGCTTGCGCCAAAGCTTGAAAAATATTCAGTCTTTCTCTGTTTATCGGGAAACGTCCGGAGCGAGCTTCACCTATTACGCTGTAAAAGCGATTTACACGCCGAACATCAACGTCTAACGGCGTGGTTGTGATAAAAAACGGTGTTAATTTTTCGATTAGCAAATTTCTTGTCTCACGCAATGTTTTACCCGCAACAAAAACGCTGTCTAAATTCGGTAAAGAAATCGTTCCGGCTTCATCCACGAGGTAAGTATAGAGGTCGTGCGTTTGCACACCTCCGCCTCCGGCGTTGAATAGTCTGTTCATTTCTTCATCTAACGAAAAAACTCGAATAGACAAACGGTCGCCAACCCTCAATCGATATTCTTCAATAGAGTCTGCTTCGGCATAAGCAGGAATTCCTCTGCCGGGTGGCTGCAACAAATTGACTTTCCGCGCGGTAACGCACGAAGAGAACAAAGCTGTAAATAAAACAGAATATAGTATGGTTTGAAATAAAGTTTGCTTCATTTAATTTTTCTAAAAAGCATGCAAAGGTAACTAAAATAATGGAGTAGTAAAGACTTTTCGAGAAATATTTATGCACAAATATGCAAATCGTTGTTAGTCCTGCGTCATAATCAACGCATTTGCACATTAAAAAATCCCTAATTGTTTATTCAGCAATAAAATTTCTCTCTGCCTTCTGTACAGTTTTTGAATATAATCCGAAAGCCTGATTAATGTGCTTTCTCTCGTTCTTACAGTCGAATTAAAAAGCTCGTATGAGATTTTCGCATATTTCAGCGCATCATCAAAATTCCCTAAAATTTCGTATGCGATAGCTATGTTATTTGCTGCTTCGGCTCTTAATCTCGTGTTGTTGGTTGATTCAAAAGCCTGCCTCCAAAGATTCAAAGCTCCTTCCCAGTTTTGAACAACCACCGAATCCATCGCTTGTTTCATCAACCTGTTATTAGGATTATAAAAAAACCTGTCAGACCTTTCCCAAAAAGGCAAAAATCGCCTTACCGAGTTTTGTCCCACAAACAATGCGCCATCAATAAGCGCGTCGTGTCTGTTGGGAAGACCTTCCAAAGCCTGCGCGCGATTATGATGCCAACCCGAATCCCAAAACAAAGAATCTTGAAAATGCAAGGCTGTTACTTCCGGTCTGTTCGGATAATGAATACTCCACCAAGACTCGTATCGAACATCCAAAAGAGCCGTAAATCCCCAACTATTTGAAAAATATTCTTGAATTTCGCTTCGCGCGATGATGTGGTCTAAGGAAAGAATAGCATCGGCATCGTGCGCTCGACTCAAACTGATAACGGTTGCTCTCGGCAAAGGATTTATCATGCTGAAATCGGTGTTTGTGTTTACCGAATTCAATACCAAGTCTGTCCAAGAGAAAAAATTAATGTTATCGATTTCCTCCGTCAAAGCACTCAGCGCAAACAGCGCAACGCTATCTGTCGAAACGGAAAACTCTCGTGGGGCTTCTCCCAAGAAAAAAGAACGAAAACTATGTCCAAAGTCCTCAGGTTGAACTTTCGAGTTATTGACAATGAGCAGATTATCGACTTCGGGTGCAAATTCCACCTGTGCCGGTCGCAAAACATCCAGCGTTGTAAAAAGCATTGTCGTTCTACACGAAGTCAAAAACAAAATGAGCAGAAAAAATAGTATACAATTTAATAGCCTCATATTCAATGTTTTTAAAAATTCTGAAACTTGGTCATTGCGGGCTTGACCCGCAACCTCAGCTATGCGGGAGATGCTGAAACGAGTTTAGCATGACGCTAATTTCAAAGTTTCATTCTTATTCTCCATTCTTGCGGATAGAGATTATTGCAACGGTTTCCCAGATTTTTTACCCAACCCAAAGGCTGATTTTTATATGTCAAAAGTACATAACCTTTTTCCGCGTTTTCGAGAAAAATATTTTCGCGCCTCAAATACGAAATTGCTGTTTGATAATCAACTTCAATTTTGCTTATTGAGTTCAAGTCTAAACTTTTCGACAGCGCAGCACTTACATCGGGAATAAAATCTTTTCCCTTGATTTCACCCAAGCAAATGCCCGAATGTAAAACTTTCAGCGTATTATTCAATAACGTGAAATCGTCTTTTTTATTTGCCGAATAGGCTTTTACTTTGCTATTTTCGTGCAAAAAAACATAATTTTCTTGACTTTTCAGCAAAAAAGGCAATTTTTCGTCGTATTTTTTTTGTTTTGTCTCTTTTTTCGAGTCTTTTTTCGATTTTTTATAATCGGATGTTTCCTGCTTTTTTCGCAAAACGGCGATAAAAAATCCTTCGCCTCGCACTTTGTGCGGATAAAAACGATAACCGTAATCGCTTTCAACGATTTCGCTGTTTCCTCGCAAATCAATCTTTAAATGCTCTGCATCAAGCTCTTGGCAAATCCAACGTACATTTTCTTCGTTTTCATCGCGATTGTACGTACACGTGCTGTAAACGAGTATTCCATTGGTTTTAAGCACTTTCCAACTATCCGAAAGAGTTTCGCGCTGACGTTTTGCGCACATCGCCACATTTTGCTCCGACCACTCGGCAATCGCCTGCGCATCTTTGCGAAACATTCCTTCGCCCGAACACGGCGCATCAACAACCACAGCATCAAAATATCCCGATAAATGCGCGAAATCCGTTGATTTATTGTTGGTTACAACC
>Ga0123352_10001865_pt1 | contig 28666 bp, 13 predicted proteins | sample TergutLab28metaG_FD_89700 | JGI IMG/M metagenome (GOLD analysis project Ga0123352, IMG submission 89700) | Labiotermes labralis P1 segment gut microbial communities from Petit-Saut dam, French Guiana - Lab288 P1 | ecosystem: Host-associated > Arthropoda: Insects > Digestive system > Gut ... | reverse complement strand
CTCGAAGTAGGCACCGAAATGCCTGAACGCGGATCAAAAACGTTAACGGTGCCAGTCGTCTGAGCAACTTTCGGAATTTTTTCGGCGCGATCTAAATGATTTCCTGTCGCGATTGGTGACCATGGACAAAACTGATTATATCACTATGACCCGGAGACAAAGCAACAATCAATGGAGTGGCGGCATAGCGGCTCACCCAGCCCCAAAAAATTCGGAGTGCAAAAGTCCGCTGGAAAATTTCTCACCTCGATTTTTGGGATCAAGACGGTATCCTCGTCATTGATTATCTTCCAAAGGACCAAACTATCAACGCGGAGTTTTACTAATCTCTGCTGGTGCAATTGGAGAACATTTTGAAGGAAAAACGCCGCGGGAAAGTCACCAAGTGGATCTTGTTCTTGCACGACAATGCCCCGGTTGACCGGCCACTTGCAACCCAGAAGAAACTGTCCTACATGGGCTTCCAGTTTCTTGATCACCCATCCTATTCTCCGGATCTGGCCCCGTCGGACTACCACCTGTTCCCCGGACTGAAAAAACAATTGAAAGGTCCCAATTTTTCGTTCGATCGCGGAGGTCATTGCTGCCACGGAGACCTGATTGGACGGACAAACTTCTGAATTTTTTTGAGTGGCTTGCAAAAGTTAGAGCAACGGGCTAAGAACTGTATTGTGCTTCGTGGGGAGTATGTTGAATAAATCCCGAGTTCGGTCGCTGTAGCATGTTTCCTTCCTGGTCGGGCTAATGACTTATCAGCACCCCCTTGTAAGATAAGGAGGCTGTACGTGATTTGTGCAGGTCAGCTAGCACCTTTGTTATAAAGAAAAATAAGAGTCACGCTAAGCTCAATATTTATCCAGGATAGGGTAAAAGTGCGAAAACAATTATGGTATAGAACGTTTTGGAAACCGACTACGTGAAGGTGGAGGAGATGAAGCAGAGTTAAGATGAATATTTGGCATATGAGTTGCGAAGCTATGAGATAGAAATGACTATAAGAAAACCGTGTCAATTAGCGGACTGTGTTGTTTTCAACATTGAAGTTTCTACTTCTACTTCCAGAAAGCCAAATCAGTTAATCAATTTAGTACAGTTGGTTTAATTAGTAGCGCTTAGTTCAATGCAACTTAATAAAATCCCGACCGTTGTTTCGGAGAAGAAACACGAAGTGTCTGTGTGTGTGCTTGCGTGTGTGCAAGTACACGTACTGTCGTGAGAGCTGCCAACTTTACGAAAAGGCTTGACCTGTGACATAACTCCAGGGTCCCAAGGGCCTGGGTTTATATTGCTATGATAAAGCTTTGTTTGCGATTGACGAAACGAGCTATATTTCGACGGTGTGTAACTATGAGTTGCGCCCCCTGAGATTTCTGCTCCATCGGAAAGAGTCACAATTTAAATAACATTGCAGGTACGTGAATTTCTACTTAAAATCAGGCAATACCGCTATAGTAATTTTCAGAATGTTTGAACTTGTTTTTGACAGGAAACAAGACTGTAACTCTGTCGTTTTATTTGTTCTTGAAGTTAAAACATGGTGTGACTTTAGCTGAGGAATCGGAGATTTCCATACATCTATCAGCAGAACGTACAGAGGACAAACACAGGAACAAACTGTGAATCCAACATTTCTAGGTAGAAGTTCTTTGATATCTAAGGGAGGTCCGCGGCAAAATAGACTGAGAAGAGGCACAATTGAAGTTGATTGCTCCAGCACAACACTGCTCCTGCTCACTCTTCGTTGTTTGTTCACGAATTTTTTACCAACAATAAAATGAGTGCTGTTTTACACATCCGCAAACCCCAGATCTACCACCCCGGTAAATTTCTCATCCTGACATTCAGGTTAAAACTGAAGAGAAAAATATTTCACGTCATCAGCATGATTCAAAAACAACGGCAGGCAAAACAAAGACCCGATAAGTTGACTTCAGCAAATGTGGTCAACAACGGTGCAAACGAAAATCTCTTGTCGTATATGTGAAAATAAAGTACGAAGAAACTTTAACTTTGTTAAGTTGTGTAAAAGTTATAAATGCACTTTTTAAGATCCTCGCGCTTTCAGTGTGTGCCTTGAAAATTATTCACGAATTTAAAACAAAAGGCATATAAAAACACGAAAACGCCAGTTGTGTTAAGCTCTACACCAGTTTCTTCAAGTGCTTTCTAACAAGAAGCACAATAAAATGAAATTCCTTTCGTCCGATTTTCTTTGTCTTCGGTCTGATTTCTAGGTTATCATATCCAGTTTACTACCTGCAGTGCTGTAATTGATATCTAACACTACAAATGCAAGAAAATACATGGTACCAAGATGGCCGGGGATATATTACATATTCATAATAATATTATCTTAAATGGTTTGTTATAGAAAGAAGTAGAGTTTTGAAGTGTGCTACTGCTATTAATGTAAGTTTATAATTTGTTTGCTTTAGATATGGTCAATAATCTACTAATGCCTAACATAGTGAACTGTACAACTAAAAATATTTTTCGAAAGTATGTGTATAAATACGTACTGCACATCTGTTGTTCGTCCGAAACATTAATAGAATATGCAACTTTAATTACGTGGACTTTCATCCTTACTTTGTGTACTTTCATAAATAAAGTCCAATTAAACTTGAATGTCAAATTCCAATGATACAACCCTGATAAAACAGGTTCATTTACTTTGTTAGGTTTGCGTAATTTTCCTGGATACACACAATACTTTTACAAAGCACGTGATGGAAATCTGCGAAACTAAAGTTTATGTTCCAATTCCCTGTTTCATTTAATCAACGTTCTATTAATCCTTTCAAATCAGCTCATTCAAAAACAAAAGCTTGGAACCCAAACAATGGAAAACTTCAAAACAACACATTATTGAGGAAATACGAAAATTATCAGTTGTAATTCATGATTATAATGTGTAAACTACTTTGATCCTTTCCCATTTACAGTTTAGTTTCTTTACCAAAGGTCACATTTCAGTTACACAACGTGAGCACAAACAATCTTATAACATTTCGAAAGCTCATATGAAACACCTAGGCAAAATTAAAAAAAAAAAAACCATTAAGACATTAACAACTCTCACTGTTTAGGATCAGCCTAGTCCGATGTGAATGAACGGGTGTTGGAACTACTACGATTGTCATAAAATAAGGACGGTATTGGTACGTCTCCTTTATCTTCAGTCAGTGATAAGAAGGCGGAAGTTTCCATATGCCGCCGTCAGGCCATCAACACTGTTTGAAATTCTTCTTGATCGCGTGCAGTTTCGCACAGCGTGTGTCAGAACATGACTACACACAAAACCACACATTTCCTTCCAACAACGCATCTCCATTCTCTGCTGACGTGGTTTTGTCTATTTGCTGCTATTTTTCGTGCGATTCTTAAACCAAATGCCAAAAAGGAACGTATGATTGGAAAAATAGTCATGTCCGACCGCACATTTCATCTCCGAAACTATTTCATGGAAAAAACTAAACATTTCACTGGCTGATGTACACTGCCTTTCTGCAACCAAATTCAATTTGACTCAGGTCCACAAAAAAATAGCCCCTAAATTATCTGAAACTCCTGCGTTCTTTTGCGATTTTACTCAGCGTTTAACAGTAGTTTCTTACCAAGTTTCGGGACAACCTATTAGTCCATCTTTAAGAGTCAAGGAGTCAGCTTGCCCTTTGAAATGGGAGCGATAGGTTGTCCCGAAACGTCGGCATGAAACTACCATTATACTCTGCGTAAAATGGCAAACTAACATAGATCTCACTGGTGTTATGTTCTTAATCCCAAACATATTTTTCATTCTTCATTATATGACACTGTTGATTCGATACTTCATTGCTGCCAAATTAACTCATAAAATTAAAGACTCTTGAAGATTTAATTTCTCTGCAATGTTACTGTCTTGGCCAGTAAGATAAATCACTCTTAAGAAGAGTAAACTATTTGACCCTGAAGGTGCACGCATTGGGGTCCTCCGAAATGCCGGTAACTCTTTACTGGCTGACATGTTGTAACATCCCATAAGACTTGAATTTTCAAGAACACGGCTGTGTAAGTTCGAATCCGAACTTAAGGAATGTTATACTAGTTCGGATGCTGGCAGGAATAAATCGTGTAAATACTATTAAAAGCTACTTCTTCGTTTAACTCAAAGCTTTGATATCGAGAAACTGAAGTGAGTTTCCCTACATTCTGAATATCGGCAATTGTTTATTCTCAAGACTCGGCCGATTCAACACCGTTCCCATTTGACAGGAGGTTACGTATAACACTGATCTGTTTGCGGTAGTCAAAAGAAAACCACTTCTACGTCTGTCTGGAACAGAATCTCAAATGTCGCGCCAGTATTCTTGCCGGTATACTCACGTACTACGGAAACATAAATATCGAGTTACGAAATACTGAGATACGCACCGGAATCCATTAACTGCAAGCAGCATACTACTGCTCGTGACGCTAGTACGCTCGTAATTTCTCAACTAGTCAAACATTTCCCCGCATTTCCTAGAAATAGAAGGTTCATTACGCTTTTTACAATATCCCACCACTTGTTCCTATCCTGAGCAGATCAAGCACTCCCATGCTATTTCTTGATGATTAATTTTAATGTTATCTTACATCACCGCTGTGAGGACATCAAATCTTACTTAAACCACTAAATGTATATCTATTCTGAAAATAACGTAACATTCGCATGTGGTCTTCCAGGTTGAATTCCTCACCACATCGCTTGAAATGGAGCATAAATTCTGTAGTTCAGAATGGACGGTGCAATGGATATTATTTAGGAGTTCAGTTGCAGCTTGTTTCTATTCAAGGGAATATAGAAGTTGTCAGGGGTCTAAATAACGGGGTCGGAAATAAAGAACGCCCTTCGGAATCGAGAATGAGGTGGAAACGGAAGAGAGTTTATGATAAATGAACAGTGTCACAGAAGCTCGTCATACGTCAATTAGCTAGTCTGTAGCCGGCATTATTCAGGGCTTGCGCCACCCATGTCGCTTGAGAAGCGTGTTAGTAACAGGATGTTAGCGCCTGCTTACAATGAGCGCTGACAGGATTTTTTTCATCAAGGGGCGTCACCACAAAAATGTGCTGAGAGACTTACTCATAAGCTATTTAAGCAAGTTTTACGGAAAGTTCCAAAGCGGTGCCTCTCGATATTAAAACATAAGTTTAGCTGCATTGAGTAAACTTGGTAATCTAAAGGTTTCGCTTATTTCATTTTTCCCCTTTTTCCAATTTGAATCATTTTTTTGGAAAACATCTGGCGAGGGAAGGACGCCTAACATAACGCCCTCATTCTGCATCCTAACCAAGTACACGGTATGATATATCATAATAAAGTATTACTTAAGAAAAACTGTTACACAACAGTCAGTCAGTTTCAGGCTTCGAAAAAAATTGGATAAATTTCAGACAAACCCAGTCGCTTGTGTGTAAATGTGCTGAGTGAAAAATAAGAAATATAACGATAAAGCTATCGGTGTGCCTGAACACCACGTCATACAATATTATAGCAAGAACAGAGGTAAAACTCCAGGCATTCCAGCCCTTCACCGCAGATCAAGGTATGTGGTCAATTTCACATTTCTGCCGCTGTACCCCAGACACACACTGGATAGGAACGTTAGAAGACACTTTGACCGGACCGGAATCTGTGACCAAGAAAAAATCCCAACCTCTACGGAGTGTCGAACTCCCGTAGCCCGACCAGTCACCGCCACTTCACTGAGTGAGCTACCCGCTTCCTACCACAATCTACATCAATTAGTAAAGAATAAGAGTTCAAATTCTGTAGCCACCCTAACGATTAACTTATTCCTGTATTTGGTAATACGTTTGCCAAGTGGAACTTACTGCCAGCAAAAATGTCATTGTGAAGCAGTCGAGAGGATTATTATTTTTTTCATGGGACTGCATCATCGACCTTTACTGACAGAACCTCTGACGTTCGTGGTATATATAATCAGTGAAATTGTGAATTTATTATATAGCTAAAAGGCTACTATGTGGGTTTGCATCTTTGTGGAAATATTCAGAAAGGGGAAATGCCAAAATTTTCAGCTACGATTTCAACGGGCTTCCTAACAACAGGAACTGTAAAAGGGGAGAGAAAGGAGAGCCAGAATATCCTGTAACACCTGCATGATCGATATCACTCCTCTTTCCAATTCTAACACACCATAACCAGGTCTTTTATCTATTGTGTCCCAATTCTGTTACTGTCCCGTCCACACTGAAAATTGATTGCTGCAGCTAGAGTGCAAGCATAAAACTCAGTTTCGTCCAAGACCTAATATTCAGCACCTTTTTTTCAGTCAAACTTATTACAACTCAATTCCAAGGCTTTAGTGATCTGTCAGACTGGGTCGTAACTGTGAAGACATCACCTAGTGTGTGCGGTAAAGGTAAATGTAAAGTCGCCCAATAAGAGGCCATAAAGACCCAGCGAAGGAATAGATATATACTATTGCTTTAACCTCGATGTTATATGGGGGTGCTTGGCTAAGGCCACGCCCCGGTAACTTTACCTCCGGGGAAGAGACAATCTTCCCATTGTACAGGAAGCTGGGTGGGCCCCAAGGTCGATATGGAAGGGTGCGGAAAATCTCGCCCCCTCACCGGGATTAGATCCCCGGATCGTCCAGCCAGTAGCGAGTCGCTATACCGACTGAGCTATCCGGCCGCCAAACCATTGTTTACGAAAATGCGTTCGTCGATCGGTGAAACTCTCAAACCATGCTGCAGTTCAGAGTATTAGGTTCTGTACATACAACGTCAGGCTGCTGTACACACTTTTGAGTACAAACCAATCATTAAGCCACAAAAATCAATATTACTTTAATCAATAAATTACAAAAGGAACTCCTCGGAGAATTCAGCATAATGAAAAGCATATCGTAAGAAAAGTAATATTGTATAAGCTACAAGAAATCTTTAGGTCTGACATCCCTTGTGTTGTACCAAAAGTAATGAGGAAATATATCTTATTTTCATATAAACTTGTATTTTATCCAGTTTTGTTTTATACAACACTTATATTTGTAAAATTTGGATTTCAGTTGTTTGAAATTAATATTTTAATGGATGAATACAAATAATTTTCGTTATGTACTTTTAAATTTCTTGATGACGGCTGTTCATTTAAGTCGAAACACGTAGCAACAAAATAGTACAAACACGGTTGCGATTGAAGGTTTTTATTTCTATATTACAGTACAAGAAGCCTTGAAGCTGTTTAAGCGAACAGGTTCTGTAGAAACAAAGACATACAAACGCCCAAAATTCACGACGAAGTTATAAGCCTGCAGTCATAACAAACAAAGGAAGAATTTCAGACAGTCCATTGGGTAGCTTGATGGGTTCTTCGCGGTTTTTTAAGTTCAGACAATTAAACACTACAGTAGGTTTAAACAGACTTCAGCAGTCTCTGCCTCTTGAATACGTGCACTGACTACTAATAGCCCAAGTTTCACGACTTCTTGACTCTGTCGTTTGGCAGGTACTTGCAATGCACGTACTGTCAACACACAATCAATTACAAGCAAAACGAAAGCAATTTACCGCGTAAATATTTATCAAATTAATTGACTATGTCAATTGTTCTCTGGGACATACACATTCTTATAAAATAACATAGGCCACTTACGTGTAACGTTACAATGAAGCGCGTTCGTGAAACAATTTATGCAGTATCAAATAAATAAATACTATATATTCTCAGTGTGTGTGTGTGTGTGTGTGTGTGTGTGTGGCATTATGTATCCAGCATGCAAAGCGCATGCGCCCTATTGTGTTGTCGTCTATGGTCTGTCCGGCTGTGCAATATTTTTCATATTTTCTTATAAACGTTAAGATTTTCGAAAAAAACAGTTACTGAACATTATGTGTTTTTTTATTTTCTCTACAAAATTTGTCTGAAATATTTCTCATTCTAAGAAGAATTCAGCGCGAAACTATTGTAAATGTTCATAGGCCTTCATGTAAAGTATCCGTTATTCTTGTCAGATTTTAATAAAAATTGAATTTTCTCGACTGATTATCGGAAAATATTCAAACACCAAATTTTATGAAAATCCTTCGTGTGGGAGGCAAGTTGTTACTTGCGGACGGATGGAGGAATGGACAAGCGCCTGTCTGTCTGTCTAGACATACAGAAAGACATGATGAAGCTAATAGTCGCTTTTCGCAATTTTGCTAGCTTACCTAAAAAATGGGATTTCTGGTTCTGAAGCGAAGGTGCACCGCTTCTTTTTACGTTTTTCCTTAATAGCAATATGCTGAGGGTTTTCAATTCCTTATAAAATATCAATTCCTATAAATTCAATGGGGGATGCCGAATTAGTCAGTCGGTAAAGTAACTAACCTACGGGTCGTACAACAGGGGAATAGTGATTCGATTCCCAGCAGGTGCAAGAGAGATATCTCGCTTGGAATGCGTGTGGAAAGGCTCTGGAATGCAGCCTGCCTGCTATTCAGTGGACGACTCGGACTTTTTGCCCAGGTAAGGCAACCGGGGCTTGAAACTGACCACTCGCTGTACCTATTGAAGAGGTTCAGTGAGAGAGAGAGAGAGAGAGATAAATTCCACGTCCCCACACGCCTTAATGACATGGACGCGGATGATTCAGGGTCTGTTTGTTTTACACTATTTCATTTGTGTGTGTGGCAGAATGTTCGCAGGAGTCAGGTTATTCTTAAATACGGCGCTCCAACAGACAATTGACAATGGTCCAACTGGAGGCAGAAGTTTCAATTGAGAAAGTGTATTGACCTAAATTGACAGTTTAAATATTCACTAGTTTCGCTGCTTTTAAATTGAAATTACACATAGTCGCTTTACAAAGCATAGGTACGAAACGGAAGCAGAGAAACGAAAATTTAACTGAATAAATTATAAACCGTTTAAACAAATGTAAGCATCGCCGGGAAGTAATTTTTAAAAACACGCCAAAAATATCCCCAGTTTGTAAACCAGGGGGCTGTTAAGACATCTTGTAAGTAAAGCCAACTTGTGCAGCAAGTTAGCTTTATTTACAAGATTATACAAGAATGCACGGTCAACAAAACATAAGATTTGGCATTTGAGACACTCGAAAAATCAATTATTATTATTATTATTATTATTATTATTATTATGAAGATGACGATGACGACGACGACGATGACGACGGTGGTGGTGGTGGTGGTTGTGGTGATGAGTTTGTGGTTGATTTTACTTTACCAGCTTTACACAAATGTGCATTACCGCATATTTTGACGACGCAGTGGCAATGATTTTGAAGGAGTTGAAGGAGCTAATCGAAAATGGCAATTATCTCGTAGAATGAGGAAAGCCACGGAAAACCTCGGGCAGAATATCCTATGTTGCAAGTTAGATTCGAATTGTCACTTCCTAAATGCAAGCCTAAAATGTCGCCACTAACCAATATTCTCTAACTTTTTCCGACAATTTACAATAAAAGGCGACAACGTTTTTTATAACCTGAAATTTCGTTCCTTATGTTGTACGAGACACCAACTAAAAAGCGCTACTTCTTGTTACTGTTTACAGCGTACTAAAATTCTGCCTTTTACTTGTCTAAACTGTCGGCCTTCATATGCCAATTTTGCTTTCTTTACTGTCGGCTTTAAACATCACATCTTTTCTTCTGGCAGAAGAACATCAGCTGCTAATAACATCTGTAAAGCTACTGGCCCATTTAGGAAAAAATCTGTTTGTTTTTTAATTTACTAAATTAATTATTCTACCTAGAGGTACAAAAAATCATCTTCGTGTTGTTATTTTTTAGATTATATTTTCTTTAAGTGAAAATTTTCTATTGAAATTAATATATGATAAATTTAATTGACTGGAAATAAACTGTCACATATTCAGGCATTTTTAATGTAACAGTTGCACTAGTATTAAGTCCATTATTTGTCCAACTAATGCACAAAATTATTAAAAAATTGTTAAACAGTTAAAATCATTTAAAATTATAATAGTTGCTCCAACATGTTTCCGTTTACATAAACCATCATCAGGGAGATCTCAGCCTGTGTTTCGCTAAAGTTACAATGTAGACTTCGGTTACATATCGGTATTTAAAGTTATCGGTATTGTGGCTGCGTGTGTATATATATATATATGCAGCCACAATACCGATAACATAGCAACTATTATAATTTTAAATGATTTTAGCTGTTTAACAATTTTATAATAAATTGTGTGCATTAGTTGGACAAAAAAGGACTTAATACTAATCAACATGCACGGTGCAACTATGAAGATGAAGTTGCACTAGTATTGAGAACTGCGCTCGTCTGGGTTTTCGCGAAGCGAGTAGTGGTAATTCCTTACAGACGTTTCTGGAGAATTTATATATTCCATCGGCAGGTTGTCCCGAAACTTCGGTGTGGTATTACCACCATTTGCTGCGTAATAACAAAGAAGAACACAGTTTTCATCTACTTCGCGGCGGAAGAATGAAATCACACAACACTAATTTTGTCTATTGCCTAATGTAATTTGTTCTTATTATCTATTCGTTTTTTTTATTGCCTAATTGGGTACATTTTTTATGTTGCCTGTGTTGTCTCTGTAAATGGCCGTATGGCTATTGTGCCAGCACATTAATTACAAAAAATGAATTATTATTATTATTATTATTATTATTATTAAATCCAGTAAATCCATTTCCTACTGTTCCCAAATACTTGAACTTGACAAATTACAATTTTCGGGGTCCTGTAGCTACGTTCATAACTAGGCCCTTTTCTGTGTTCAGAGTTTCACTTTTCCTTCCGAAAAACTAAGGGATTCTAAAGTACAAAAATTCATAATCCCACTACAAAGTCTCACATCGTCACTGAACTGCATGAAAAAATAAAAGTGTGACTATCTCTCCGACGACATGAATTCAAAGGCACCACCTGAAAAAAAAAAAAGCTGGAGTTTCCCAAGACAATGAACAAATACCTGTGCGACATGTAATCTTGTGTCTGCGGGTGCGAGTTAGCAGACCAATGACGAAGCCCCCAGGGGACTCTAAAATGATACGGAAGGCTTGACAGTTAAATTTTCTGGTAACAAAAGGCAGTCAACTTACACGACTCGGCGTCTGAACTGTCAGAACTGTTCCATTCTCTGCACTTTATCTCCGGTTTACTTCAGTATTCTCCCTCTCTGTATTGCATTATCAGCAACTTCTCTCTCGACGTGAGAGACACTGAAGGAAGTCTTCACGGGTTTCTGTCTAAATCCGCTTATCAGAAACAATTTCTGTAGATGGACTCTCAAGAAAATCGATACAGAATACTTCGTCTCAGATGTAAACAGCAGATAGATCCGAATTTCATTTTATATGTCTAAATTAGTAGATGCAGCTTGGTCAAGACAAAATCCTTTCCGATATAATCACACATATACGCATACCTATATAACGTAAGTATATGTGTACGTACACCGTACGCAGACGTATTTGGCCCACACACGTGTAAAGTATAAGAGACAAAAACAGAAACATTGGGGTGGAATATAAAAGGGACAACCTGGTACGTTTGAGTTTCCAGCACGGACGATATTCACAGTGGATGCACTGCTCAGTCGCACGAGTGCTCAGAGGTAAGATCTGTTGAAACTTGTAGGACAGAAACCGTCCGCTGTAATACTGACCTGAAATACAAAATGCAGAATTTGACATATTCTAGGGCTGTGCACTTGCTAAGATAATTTGGATGCATCTGCAGCTAGCGGCTTAATTTTAATGAATTTCAATAGACAGGACCGCGTTGAGTAGCATGGTTTGGGTGTTTTGTTCTTTCCTAGCGCGCATTTTACGAAGAAAAGGCAAATGATATTATGCTTAGCACTCCTCACTTCTGCCAGTATATGCGGTAGTCGCTACAGTAATGCAAAACTATTGCTATAGTACGTAGTTCACACACCAACGAATGCACTATTTATTAACTTGGTTAAAAGTTTTAAATTTACATTAAAATACACAATAATATCCCTCCTACATGTTTCGGTCTCCAATGACCATCATCAGGGAGCTTTATCTGTACCTAACTAAAGTTATATTTATGTTAGAACACTCGGCAAACTTACGTCGTTATATATGTTAGGTGATTTGAAAGAATGTCGTAGAGTGGCATGTGTGTTGTGTGCACATCACCTAATATATAAAAATACGTAATTTTACCGAGGGCTTTAACGTAAATATAACTTTAGCTAAGTACAGATAAAGCTCCCTGATGATGGTCATTGCAGACCGAAACATGTAGGAGCGATATTATTGTGTATTTTAATGTAAATTTAAAATTATTAACCAAGTTAATAAATAGTGCATTTGTTGGTGTGTGAACTACGTAGATTTCAAAATGCACGGTGAAACAATAAAAATTATTGCCATAGTTTTTTATCGTTACTTTAATTACCTCCTTAATTTCATTCTGATATTTTATAGACAATTTTGTTTACGGTCTGAATCTCCAAACTAAGTATTCTTAAAGAATGAAAGAGACAAATAACCATAGAACAGAGGTTTTTTACTTAAAGTATTTTACAACTACTTTTACATAACATGTTTTTACAGGTACATGTTTCGACCCCGCAGGGTCATCATCGGACTTGCTGTTAGAACACATTAGAAGGTGTATACAAATTGCACTGTTGGCAGTTAAATCTCACTTTGACACTTTTATTTTGTTCGCATCTTACATTAAGGCGAGCGCCTTAAGCTACGATGCGAACAAGACATATGCCGCTCAACTGACGTAAGACCTTGTTACCAAATGTGAAAACACCACACGGTACTCAAGACTCCTTTGAATGAGGCATCATACAAAAACTAAAGTACCCACAGGTCTCACTGACAACTGCCTCTACTGAAAATTTTATCGTTTTAATTACTCGCCTTTTATCTTTTAATTATACAATAATTGAATTTATTAAAATAACACAAGAATTTCGAATACATTTGTAAAGTTATTTGATTAGGATACCAACTGATGCACATACATAAAAGTTTCACATTAAAACACTAAAATTGCTCCAACATGTTTCGATCCTAAGATCGTCTTCAGGGAGCTACACAGTTCCTTGCTAAAGTCACATTTTAAAAACACTCACTGCCACAGCACCCTGTTAATGTATGGAAATTAATCAGTGAGTGTTTTTAAAATGTGACTTTAGCAAGGAACTGTGTAGCTCCCTGAAGATGATCTTAGGATCGAAACATGTCAGAGCAATATTTGTGTTATAATGTGAAACTTTTATGTATGTGCATCAGTTGGTATACTAATTAAAAAACTCGACGATATGCACGGTGCAACAATAAGGATATCTGTAAAGGTTAGATCTCATATCTAGCAGCGAAATATGTATACTCCTTTTAATATGGTCTAAAGCCAGACTGATGATGAACCCGGCAGAGTTGAAACGTGTAAATGTAAAAAAAATATATATAACATTTTTATTCGATAGTTATTTGTTAATTTCTTTCCTTATAATTCAGCACACAAAGGGATGCATAATTTAAAGAAACAAATATTATTTTAGTTACCTATGTATTATTTCTGGGATGTAACCACTTATGGTTTGGTACATAGGTACTAATATTTCGGAGAAAATCCCTACTTCCATCTTCATGGTGTATCTTTTCTCTGAGCCATATTGCTACATCAGAAAATGAAAATTGCCACCAATCACCAAGATACTGCAGTTCAGCTACATTCAACTTGCTTGCAAACAATGAATAACACCAGAGGTCCTAGTGGTGCCGAACGCAATTTTCCGAATCAACTCAGCCGTACGGGCAAAATTTTCGAGAATTCAACAAAATTAACTTGCCTTGAAATTGTCGGTGATCGGATCAAGTACAAGTACAATACAGTGTTAAGTTTTCTAGAACTTCAGATCAGACATAGTCAAAAGGTTTAGACGCAGGTATATACGGTAAATATTAACAGCCGAAGGGGTTCCCAAATTAGACAAGGAATTCCCAAACTCCTCGTCAGCGACGAAAGTGGAAGGTAATCATCTGAACTCCCGCCCTCTCCTCCCCAGCGCTTCTGTTTAGCGCTTGACTCGCGTGGCATCTTCAGCTACCAGTCAGCCGGGACGGTGTTTGTGTAGACTAAGTGGTGAGCTGTTTTAGTTGTACGTAAATAAATATGTAGCATAAAACAGCCGTTTGTAGAACTTTTTCTCGCTTAAAACTGCAAATATAACGTATTTTCAAAGAAAAATCCAGTTATCCGGATTTTCTGCTTATCCGGGTGGCTCGCCGTCCCAATTAATCCGGATACCTGGAGTTCTGCTGTACTGCATTATGATATTCCGAAATAAGACCGAAGCCGGGAGACCTCAGTCGGTATAGTAACTAGGATATAGGCTGGATTTCGATTTCTGACACGGGCAATTGATGTTTCTCGTTACCAAAACGTTCAACCCGGCTCTGAGACTCACCCAGCCTCCTACTTGATAGGTTCTCCAGGGGATAAGGCAACTATGGCGAATTTAATAATAAATGGATGTAAACCTACTCTCCCTACATACATTCACGGAGTGAATATACACAATTGTACCTTTCTACTTTCGCCTTCTTGTTGTGAGAAAGGATGCCATGTAATTTATATACAAGTATCGACGTTTCAGACAAACCTCCTGCTTGCATTTTCAGGGCAAAAAATAGGGCAACATTTTCGCTCTAAGCGTTAATACCTGCCTATCAAACTACACGGAGTTACGTAGCAGAAACGTGTGATGTAGATAGGGTTATGGAATTATTTATACTAATGTAACACGTACTAAATAACCGTGGGTCGTTTCCAAGAATCCCATATTTATATTGGAATTCCATGTGACATTTCTCGGTACATAACGAATGCGGACAGAGAACATGAATGTCCAGCGATTCGTAACGACCGCAACATCCATCAGTGTCTCTCTGAACCTCGTGTTCCAGGTGCAATCAGTACGACAGGCTATTTCCGTTCCTGCAACAGTGCTTATCGATCCACAGGACTTGCGTCCCTAGGCTTATAAGTCGTCCTTAATTATGGATGCCATTTAATATTCAGTTCCTTCATATTACCATACAACTTATGTATTCCATAAATCAAAATCCATTAGTTCAGCTTCCGGTAGTACAAGAATCCGAAGCGCCAGATCTCTTCAGATATACAGAATCAAGGACAAGGGCGTGTATATCCCATAGGCACCGAAAACTCTTTAACATATTAAATAGGTTTCCGATTAACATAGGCCGTTAACCTACATGTAAAACAACTGAGAACTATCCAGTCTGTGAATGCTCCTTATAATATTACAAATTCAAAGGAACATAGTAAAGAAATACGCTAAACTGTCAGTAGGTGGATCAAATATTTAATAATTTCGAAATTTACTCTTTCCTCCTTCTATCATCCTCTTGATCTCTCTCTTTTCCTCCTTATATGTCCTTCCCACCAGTCAATGTTATAATTTTTAAGTGTCTTGTTTGCAGCTGGACCTAACCCTTCCCCATCAGAAAAAAATAAAACCTGAACAGAAAACGTAACCTCACCTAGACAAATCTTCACAGTTCTGATACTGAGGTTTTTAGGACTCTGAGAAAAGAATTACTGAATTCTGGGCTACAATAGTGTATGGTCTTACATGTAATAAAGTTTTGGAAAAAAGTATTTTTTCCATCTTCTTCCATAATTCGGAACACTATCCGGTGATTGGTTGTCATGAACACATAATATTCCTTAAATCTTTTGGGACAAAATGACTTTCCTATTTGTGCGGGACTACAAGCAGTTATTTAGTGCTTATTAACCAACACATAAAATTTGTAATTATGAGTATTTTCCTGCATACCCGTAATTCAAGAGTCGGTCCACAGTCCTCAAAACAAGGGCCTAGTTCTAAGACATAAATGTGTAGACAACAAGCGGTTTCAATCAGTAGCGCCACACAGGTGCTGCAGGGTCTTCATCCCTTCAGTGTAGCAGGTAGTCTCAACATACTGTAACAACTATTCTATTAACAAATCCGTATATTACGTAGCTTTCACATTCATTTCACTCGGTTTAAGTTTTTCGTTGATAAAATCATTAGGTGCTCTTCGAAATTTAGTATTGTTTCACCATAACGTGTAGTACAGAATTACAAAATATCCAGATAAGACATTTTGACATTTTTTTCCTAATATTTTTCTATCATCGCTCTTCTCGGTTGTTGTTCAGCACCGCTTTGATAGCTTGAAATCTTGCCTTTTTCGACCTCTTTCAATCTGGCCGGTAAAATAACAATGGAAAGGAAGCCAGCATCCTTATTCTACTATTATAGGGCGAGTCTTCGCCACTCAACTCAGTTAAACCCAGTTTTCACGACATGCGCCAATATCAGTGTTCTGTGTGAAGGAAGCATAGCGAATAATTGCCGCACTCTTTCTAACAGGAGTGTATCTGACACATTTTTATACTTGGTGACATTGCTCATTGTGATCGCATTCCCGTGATTTCCGTATTTGGTCAGTCGCTATACCGTCAAGACGTGTCAAGGTTCAACCGGTTAGTCAGCGGTCTTGAGCCTCGGAGGCCCTTGTTCGAACTCAGCCCAGCCCACTGGGAATTCGTGGAGGACAAGGTGGCATTAGAACAGGTCCTTTTCCGACTATTCGTTACTCTCATATCAGTCATTCCATTACTCTTCCATACTAGTTTAATCACTTAACAATGACGCCATATATTCTTGCGATGGTGATAATACACTTAAAAAACACACAATTTTCCATTCATAAGCCACCCAATTCCTTATCAAGTGTAAATGATTTTTGTGGGAGAGAACAAATCTCGATAAGAGAAGTACCTAAACACTGGTAATTCCTTTGACTTTTAACACATTGATCAACAGTCAGTGCGAAATTACAAGCAACCAATAACTATATTTCACTGAATGCACGGTGTCCACAACGTGAATAGTAACCAAAAGTGAAAAACGTTAATCAAATATTCTAGTTGTAATAAAGCGGCTTCAAACACCACACTTTTATCGGCATAGTTAATTCAAAAGTCAGAGAACTACACAGTCACAGAGAATGCCTTCTCACAAGTCGCGAGCGGAAGGTTCGGTTGAAAGGGAAATTCATAATATACCCTATCTTTTACTCTAATTTCTGCACAAAGCGCATAATAAAAGTGCATTAATATAAATCGCCTATGGCCACATTTGATAGAACCTACATCTACCACCACATGTACTGTACAATATGTAGGTAACATAAATCACACAAACGACTAACGTGGCCGTTAAGTGACGGTAACAGTTTCCTCAGGCACTACCGCTGATCATTACAACAACCACTGCAATTTGGCATTCATGCTGTAGAGTCACGATCTTCATAACACGGCTGCCAACCAAAATCTATGAGCGAGTACATGTGATGCGTGACGGAAGCTAGTGCAAGCGTACTGAATTTCAGAGTACCCTGCTGCCTCCATCATCGGGGCAGATGAATCTTTATTTTAAGGTGGGTTACTAGGCGGCACAGCAAGAAGTCAGTGAAGGGGTGACAAAAACATGTGGACCAACAGAATACAGCTAAGTAGGGAGCTTGTTTTAGAAAATATGGAAATATTCGTTTTGTGTAAAGTTATGGGAAAACGTAATGGAGTATATTAATACAAAAATAAAATATTGTTAAAACTTACGATAAAACGGAAATTAAACAGATCTGAATTATTTAATTATGGAAGCGGTTGGAAGTAGGCAAAATAAGAAGACCCTGGCAATGGTAGATTTCAGTGCCGCCTAACAAGGCAGTATATACTTCTTTGACATTCACATGACTGTGCATAATGATATATTCTTATAATAAAGGCCAACAAGGTGTATTATTTCTCAACTTTATTTTGGTAAAGAATTCTACATGTTTCGGACAGTTTTACTGTCCGAAACATGTAGAGTTCTATACCAAAATAAAGTTCAGAAAGAATGTATCTTGTTGGTTTTTATTATAAGAAAGCAGTATATACTGCTGTACTGAGCCAGGCTGGTGAACAAACAATGGGTCTACGCAGAAAACTTCAACCTACCTGCAAGGAGGAAATGAGAGGTTTCTACACGTGACATAACCTTCCTTACTCATGTCATTTTAATCGACCACGATTTCATTAGCCACTCTGAGAGCCCTGCAACGTCGGTAAATTATCACAACTCACAATTTTCCTACCTCGATGTCTTCACAGTGAGCCTCCGTCACAAATACTGATCTGCTAATGTTGGTTAAGGAAGTAATACCGTTTATTCCGAGACGTACGAACACACAAATAATCCGTAACTTCTGTTCCCGTGTACCACATCCCAGGAAACCTAATATTGAAACGCAAAGCCTAGAGGTATAAGCCAAAATAATCGCCATGGGATTCATGCAAGGATTCGAATTACCAACAGCGATGGAGACTACGTACTGTTTACGTAGTTTGCAGCAGAATTGTGATCGGAAAGACGAGGAAAATCTCTAAATCATTCACTGCGACAGACATCTCTTTTATTTACGCTCCTTTCTGTGAGCCAGCGTAAAGAACGTGATTAGAGAGCGAAAAGGCTGTGACTGACAAGAAAAGAAAAAATATTTTTTGTAAGGCTTCCATGTGATGAAATCTCCAAATATATCTTCGGGAAGTCTGACAGTAAACATACAATATTACATTTGAAGCCCCTCTAGAGGAAGCCGAGGTACAAAGATAAAGGTTGCTCAGTTCAGCGATTTTACTTTTTTTTCAAAGTCGACTGATCTATATTTATTTAATAACAGGAACTTCCTATTTTATTTCTTGCCTACGAAACATGGAAAAGAATCCATGTCTACGGCAGTTGAAGGTAGCCTCAATCAGTCGTGAAAAAATCCCGGACGAATAAATTTGTACAGTGGCACATAAGACTATGTGTCCTCAATATAGGGCTTACTACAAATCACTCTTTTGGTGCCTAGAATTTTGAAATGGCCCGTAATTTTTGTAAAATTTGTGGAACATTTGCCTACATATGTGAAAGTTATGTATGCAGGTTTAAATATGGAAAAATTACACATTCTTCTTTCTTATGTACACTACAAAGTAACATCTATTTGCACCTGGACCTAATATTCTGACCGGCTGATACGTTTATTGAAGTTACATTTTAATTATGCACTTGATACTTGTGTGTTTAAATTTATTGCAAAAAATTCCTAAAATTCAAGAAGCAATCACATCTTGCGTGCTTTCATCCATCAGTTAACGTCTCCATCTCCCCTATCCTCATAACACATCCATCTTTAATTAAGTCCCTCTTTCATCAGTCATTCGAAACTACACGCTTTCATGCAGATGGCAAGTTGACTCCACATAAAATTAATGCCCCTGCTGAGGTCTACATAAACATCCTATCTGCACGCAGTAAACTGTGACTATCACAATAGAAACTCAGAATCATCAAGTCGGTTCATTCAATTCGAACAACTTGTAGACCTGACTTGTATAACATTATATTTTATATTCATGGATCCGTGCATCGTGAATCAAATTTAATAATTGTCCAACAAGATGCGACTGCATTCAGTTTATTATATTTCTGTAGGCAGTTCTACATGCTTCGGGTGTTCACATCCATCATCAGGAGCTCGTACAACTGTAACTACAGCTTCTGGCACTGGTCAATCGGGTCTACTACCATCCGCTCTCGATGTTGACTTCCAACTCAACAACCAGAGCGGATGGTAGTAGACATGGTTGACCAGTGCCAGAAGCTGTAATTACAGTTGTACGAGCTCCTGGTGATGGATGTCAATACTCGAAATATGTAGAGCTGCATACAGAAATACAATAAACTGAATACAGTCGCATCTTGTTGGACAATTATTAAATTTGTATAACATTATATTATAAAGTCTAAAAACTTCAACCACTTTGTTTAATTAAAAACACAGAGTTCTACAAAACCACTACGTGTTACACGTGATAATAAAATGCGTCAGTCTCCTTCAGTTCTGCAAAAAACGCTACATATGGATGTGTAACAAGCCAACTTCCATTTTCATTTCGTGTAATTGACTGATAGTGCATCAAAGGTGCCTTGAAACGATAACTTCTTATGCGAAGTAAAAGCTAAGATGTTGACCGAAACAGCTACTATCAGTAATACGCTAGTAAACATATTTTGAAATTCAAGCAATTGAGTACGAATGGACGATCTACCAAGAGGCTTCATGTTTTTCAGAATCACCGGGAAGCAAATTGCATTTGCCTTCTTAATTTCTAGTATTCTAAGTTCATGTATATACTTATGCTACGTCCTTTACTGGACTCGCACGAATCACTTAAGCTACTTGAATATTTCCACTCACTTTGAGTTGCACAAATCAGACGTGCCGGGTTCAGGTCCTGAAAAGTAGGAACATCCGACCCAGTTCAAAAGGAAAGAAGAGCTCTCTTCTTATGTAAAAACCATTTCTTCATAGAATACCCTAAATTAAAGTCTAAAACTTCATAAGACACAACTATGTAGCTACAGAGAATATTCTAAAAATAAAATTAAATATTCAGTCTAACATAACTGCGTTTTTATTTGAAGCCCCTTTTTTCGGTCTAGATGTCGACCACCGTCAGGCTAAATAACACACTCATTAAAAGGGGGGTAAATGACGCAATATATAATCATCACGTTTTACGTGGGATCCCACAATTTTACAATAAAATTGTAAAGTTACATACGGTCGACCCTAGCTGAACAATAATAGTGGGAATAAGATAAAAAATAATAATATTGTAGTCTTTTTTGTAGCTCTGAAAAACAAACGGGTGAAAGGGTCATGGAATGTTTATAAATATTAAAATAAGTCTTAGGTATTGGGTAAAATGTAGACTTGTTCATTTTTCATGTATGTCACGCCGAGTTCGGAAAATATATAGCAGAAAGTTGTGTAAATATAACAAATATTGTAGATGCCAAGAATGTAAAACAATTGTGCAATGAACAAATTTTGAAATAATGATAAAAAAGCAGGTTTGTTTTCACTTAAATATTTAGTTTCGCATGCCATTTTACACTAATATTAATTAATATTAAGTGTATAGTTTATAAATTCTATTTGGACGGAAAGTTGGTCATCAATGTCGCATTTTCCCGGTCTCGGCGCATACAATTCTTTTCGCTAAATCAGACAAACTAAGACTGAATTCATGATCAGGCTTAAACAGTGAGTTTCAGCTACTTATGCCCTTCATAAGTATTGGTCATAATTAAGGTATCGAATAAAATATTAGGTTGTGTGGTACATTTGCCATTGATATGATTATCTGATGGCGTGATATTACAAATATGGAATGTTTTAACGGGTGAACTTGTCCACGCTTATTTACTACGTGGAGGACATGAACGATATTCTCAATAGGACTAACAGAATGTCCGTAGTCTCACAAATGTGGCAAATTTAGGGTTGCCATTTGCCTATTTAAAATCTTGAAAATATTCTTTATGTTTTATTGAACAATCTAATCTGTATGTCCGATATATTTCATGATACGATCAGGATAGCTAGTTGATATACGCCACATTTGTTGATTTTACTGGTGTTTAATCCATGCTGCACATTTAGTAATTTTTCTATAGTGTCTTCTGTCTGAAAAGGTATTTTAAGATCCGTGTTCTTGAATAATTAGTAATATATTTGTTCTGTTTACAAACGTATGTGAATTTTGCCCCCTTTGTTTGAGGTCTAATTGGTTTATATTTTAGATCCTTGTCTTTTGCAATTGAATTTCATTTTTAAATGTCGTAATCCGAAGACAAATAAAACAAGATGAATCCAATCACGCCTATTCACACACGGTAGTTTTATCATATCATGTAAGGTTTCTTTGCTTCACTTAAAGTCCTTCAAACAGTCCTGATTCTTTATGTTTGGTGTATAAGACGTAAATTTTTATGTGGTTCGTGAATATAAGTACAGTGAAACACTGAGGTTTATTTAATGTGAAGCAAGGGGTAGTCGCCGCCGCCGCCGCCGCCGCCGCCGCCGTCGTCGTCGTCGTCGTTGTCTCTTATGACTCAGCAATGTCAAACATTGTTTTTATGGAAGCTTATATGTGCAAGGAAGAAATCCTGTAAGTAATTGTTGTATAAAATTTATAAGTAGGATTCCCGGAGATAAAATTCCTCCAATAAACAATATATCGATTGATTAAAACATGTTTAATGAAACCTTCCCTTTTAAAAAAGAAACGAGAGCGACAGCCTCATGTTCTTCAGGGTAAATATTAAATGATGCTATAAAGTGCCTTCCTAAGCTTATCCACGAGGACCCTCAAGACGATTAGCTCAGGAAATTGGTGTATTCAAGTAATCGATATAAGTAGCCACCCAATTACTTTGTTTGAAACCACACAAAATTTACAGTTGTGCAGAAATTCTAACCTTCATTGCGACAACGCGTTTTCGTTAACTGGATCTGAGAAAGAGTATGGTGGTGATATCAAAGTATTACTAATTTTGATTAGACATGAGATCACATAATCGGTCACGAAAATATTCGAAATAAAGATTCTGGTCTGCAGAAAACCCACACAAAGAGGATGTATCGGCGACTTCTACACAGTACCGTCACTTGTCACTTATTTGTTCACCAGGCGTCAAGTATGAGTTTCAAGAGACCATTACGAACATCCGGTCTAACACGCGGTAACTTACTGTATTTCCCTCCCAGATGCTACAACGCGACACACACTGTAATAAGCAAAATATTTTCGAGGACTTAGCGGCCTACTTACGTAACTATTCATCATCATCATCGTGTAGTTTTACAACAGTTCGGCAAAATCTTCCAAGGGATTTCTCCACAGAGTGCGATCTAGTGCTTCTTCCAATTTCCAGTATCCTCTCATTTCCTTAAGGTCATCCAGTCGCTGCTTAAGTCTTCTACCCCGTCTTCACGTCACTTCTACCCTTCCCTCTACGTGCCTTCAATAACATGTTTTAGAAGAAAATTCGTATGTAAAAGGCGATTAATCCAGTTTAGCCCTCTTTTTATCTTATGTAGGATGTTTCTCTTTCTTGACATTAAATAATACTTCTTCATTTTTCACACGACCGGTCCAACTGGTCTTCTCCATCCTTCTCCAACACCACATTTTAAAACCTTCCAGATATTTTTGATCTAAACTGTTCATCATCTAGTGTAAAGAAGCGGAGTGGGTTTTCTAGACACTTTCAGAAAAAATGCGACTTGTGAGATGGAAAATAATGTTTTCTTATACAGCAAAGATCATTATTCCAATTCTATGAACACGTCCCGCATTCAGATGAACATTTTGCAAAAGTTACCCAGAAATTCACTCCTATAGACTCAAAACACACAATTTCTTCATGAACAGAGAGATAAGTAACGTGAGAAAATTTTTATCAACATAAAACTTTCGTTAAAAATCGATTAAAGTTGAACGTGTGTGGACGTTTGTTCTTCACAGCAGCACATTCCGTAACAGAAAAAGAAACGCTTCATTCGAAATGTTATCGAGGAACACGTTTTTCGTAACTCCATGATGTGATCACGCGGTTGATCGCGTAGCCGCCAAGTTTCGGACATTCTGTGCACAAAATGCTACATCTTTGTATTTTGCCGTTCTGTATGCCCCTGTTGGTGACAGTGGGAGAGGGAGATTTTAAAAAGACATGTCAGTAGAATGAATTATGATCAGGTGTTTTAGTATCTTCCTTTTCCAGTACAAGTTCAAAACGTATTTCACAAGAGGAACTTATTACAGTGCAAAATTTTATCATGTGATTAAAGGTGTAAGGCAGTTGGTACGTTAAGTGTGATTTACCTCACCGCATAAAATTACCCTGTCCATTACACTTTATGTATCTCCAGAATTGTTCAAGTTCATGTTGAGTGAAATCGGGTTTAAGAAAATGTATACTTTGTGTTAAACGACAATAATTCACAGAGTAACAACATATATAGCGAAATATGTAGTGTGAACGTTTTGCTGAACCTTCGAGTGGCCTTACGTTGGTGCGTCATTTTGGAAAGCATCCAGAATGGCTCTCCGGCCAGCCCAGCTTCCTATAGAATGGGTGTCGGGGCTATTCCCCTGGAGGTTAAATGGTCGGGACGTTAGACAGACCACTCATCTCCACGTAGGGTCAAGGATAAGGATGAGTGGAACTATAATCCTAATCCTACTTATGATTTCGTAGCGTGTTCAGGAATAACGTAACCTTTAGAGCTAACGCGAAAATGGAAAAAAGGTAAAAATAAAAGAGCAATAGAAGAAAATTAGTAGTGACGCAAATTTTAAAAAATGTCTGAATTTTCTCTTTCAATGATAGAACAATTTTAAAAATTCAAATCTTAAAATCTGTTCAAATTGAGTAGAAGTAATAAAGAGTATTTTTCATATAAAAGGTCCGTAATCTCACTCTTTCACTGTAATAATCCTTTGGAGTGAATAGGGATGTTGAAATCAGTGGCCACGTCACAAGTCACCACCTGCTCTTCAAGTTTCAAATGAACCACAGACTCATGAAATTTTAACGTTATAGCCAAGTAATCTTTTTCCTTCAAAAAAATGAAAATAACATTTCACCTACACGTTTATTCGAAATTCTGAAATTCATATACCACGAACAATGTTTTATTTATTTCTAAAGATCTCCAGACACGACTCCCTACGTTTATTCGAAATTCTGAAATTCATATAAAATGAATAATGTTTTATTTATTTCTAAAGATCTCCAGACACAACTCCATCAACCTCTTTCTCAGAATTTCTTTCCCCTGCTATCCAGTTCTTAATCTGATCCAAGAAATGCGATTTGTATCAAATTCAAAACGTCAATACCTTATCCACAAAATCGTGCAATAATAGCTCATTCTGAGATACCGAAATCCACGTGCACTCTTTCAAGTCGTTTTCCCTAAAATCCATTTTAACTTTATCTTCTATTCTCTGAAACTTCCCCACCCTCCAAATTCTCCACTCAAATTTTGTGTATCTTTCCCAAATTTTCATATGAGTTAGGTTACCATATCTCATTTTCCTTTACGTTTTCTTTGAATAATGTAGTATTTAGTATTACTACTTAAAAAGATCCTCGTTATGTAATCTTCCCCAATTTCTTTTGCTTCCCTTTTTTATACAAGAATTACAATATTTCAGTTGAATAAAGAGAGACCAACTTGATGTCACTTGCTTTTTTATTCTATTATTTAATGCTCAACATGTTTCGGATGTTGATACATCCACCCTCAGGAGCTTGCGACTTATTTGTTGAGTTATTTCATGGATTGTATTGTTCTGGTTCGATATGCAGGCTGAAGCACTGCTTCAGCCTACATACGGATACCACACCACCCCAGCCAAACCACAACGTAACACCATTACGCATCGAACCAAAGGAATACAATCAATGAAATAACTCAACAAGTAAGTCGCAAGCTCCTGAGGATGGATGTTTTAACACCCGAAACATGTTGAGCATTAAATAATGAAATAAAGAAGCAAGTGACATCAAGTCGGTCTCTCTTTATTCAATTTATCAATATGATGCACGGTCCAATAAACATAAGATACAATGTTTCAATTGGAGGATGTACATGTTTATAAAATATAGCAAACCTTCAACGGTTCCGAGGGGCTACCTTGCTGAAAAATCCTACGAAAGTGAAACCCCGATGCCCGAATATAAGGGTTTTTAAGAGCAATGGGTTCAGAAGTACCAAATGTACATAAAACATGGTCATATATTAATTAATGATTAACAAAAACGAAGGTGTGCTTTGGTGTTGCCGCAACGAAGTCAATATTCCTGGCTGGAAGTTGTCAAGTGGATTGAGAGACGGGGAAGCAGGAGACGCGGTGAAGGGTGGGTTGATATTTAGTTTGTTACGCAGGGTTTATTGATAGTTAGTTACTTATGTAACCTATCGATATCATCTCCAGCGGTCAAGCTGTCCAAGAATTCAAATTCGACCTTTTGATGGGACCGATAAGTTGTCCCGAAACGAAGGTAACTATCTACCAACTATCTCTACTAATACGATATCTCGCAAATTGAATGCATTATCAATTTTGCACTCCGCCTACCTAAAGATCAGCCTGAATATGGCCCAACAATTTGGGCCGAACCTGTTGTTGGAATTATAACCTAATATAAGTTAATAAAATACAAAGTTGTGTCTGACTGCATTTTATATATTTTATATTACGCTATAGCTATCAATCACCACTGCGTAACATCCCAGAAGAGCGACGATCTCATGTATACTGCGACAAATGTCCGAAACCACGCGAAAAATGAGTCATCTTCGATTGCATTGCCGTCTTCTGCAAGCCCTTGTGCACCTCTCTGTACGGTGCCACGATAGCCACCATCTTCATCATATTCACGAGGTTCTTTCAGCGTTTTCGAGGAAGGGTTCACGAAGACATACACAATAACTGGGCACATGTCTTAAGGCCTCACCTGACCTGTCTTCATGTTTCGTGTCGAAATGCGTTATCGATCTGTTTACACCGTAACGACGTCCGGCCACAGCAATTCTCATTCCCTGTCCATCATCAGGCAGGTCACACGTTTTGAGATATAATTTGAACACACAGCACAAAAATTATTTCCACAAACTGTGAAGGGTAGAGTCGAACTACATTTCATATCGCGCAATGTCTAGGTAGCAACCGAGTGAGACAGGTCGGTAAAAGCTTTCTTGTTGTGCATTATACACCGTGCTTATGAAGGCGCGACCGCGAATGAGCAAAGGACACACACCGCGACGCCAAAGTTTACTGCCTTAATATTAAAGCCAATAAATAAACCCGCGATGTGCAAACTCGCGAATGAAAAGGGTATACTGTAGGTAAGAAATGTATCTTCGAAGCACGTCGCAAAATTTAAAATCGTCTTACGATGTATTTATAAGTCATATTTGTTCTCCTCGTGAAGTGTCGCCTTAATCCGATAAATCCGCTAAATGTAGAATAACATAAATTAGAAACTCTAAACCTTTTATCAACCATGACTGAGGTCGCTTGTAGCAGTTTTGTTCGCGACTAACTTGCATAAAAACTATCCTTGTTCTAAAGGTTCCCAAATGTCAATAGCTTTATGAATTCGAAGTGAAAAAGAATTGTCATTTTAATTAGAATATACTGCTGACATGACGACAAACCCAACGCATTCATACATAAAAACAGAATTTTTAAACTTATGACTTCAGGAATGTGTAACTTACAAATTAAAGAGTTACAAGTGGTCACAAACAGAACATCTCGTACCCTTAGTCACAAAACAGAATTTAACGCACCCTTTCAGTCGCAGAACAAAACTTCACGCACCACTTTGTGTAAGAATAAAACTCAAGTACCCCGTGTCCTCAAGTGCAAAAATCCACATACCTCTTGACCTAAGGTTGGGATATCAAGAACCCCTTGACCTCAAGAGTGGGACTTCAATAACCTACGTCCTCAGCACAAAACTTCACGTACACTTGACAACAAGACTGAATCTACATACCCCTTCCAGTGACTGGTTTCGTATTTTGAAATACATGTCATCGCGAATTTAGGTATAATAAGATACATAAACTCTTTCGTTATGACAGGAACGTGTTTAATCCCTGCCTAGAAAACTTGTATAAAATTGGTGTCCAGATGTTCTTCAGGATCTTCCAACCTGTCTTTTAACGATGTATGAAACACATACGGATTTTCATCTTCACTGTGGTGAATTAACTGAGATATATGAACACTCTAACTTAGCGACTTCAATGGATTTCCGTGATTATGAGAAAGTCTTCGATAAACTTATCAGAAATATACAGTGACAGGAACAAGCAAACGTTTCCCACGACACTCAATAAGCGCGACACACCGTTTGCATCTAAGATAATAAAAGTAGCAATAGGCAAGGAAATATCTTAATAAAAAAATACACATTAATCAGGGAATGATGTTCCTTTTTTGTTGACGATCAGAAAATAAATTTGAAAAAGGGATATAACTTCCAACATGATTATGCTCTATCCATTAAATGTAATCTTAAGGAATGTCCAATGCTAGAAAAGGTCATGGCGTTTAAAGGAACTGAGCATATTAGAGCAAAAATAGTTACTAAAAATTGTTTGAACAAATACAATAAAATAATTATCTGAAATATAATTTATCCTAAAAAATTACGACACATGAATTTACCTAAACATTTTCAATGTGTATGTGGAAAAATTCGAAGCACGTTTGCAAAATCAACAATGGATCATTGTTGAAATTAGGTAAGATAATGGCAGTACCAACACTCCTAGAAGAATATAAGTTTTGAACTTCACAAAACAACATGAAAGACGACAAGAAGCAGAGGATATAATTTTTTAGTTCGTATGCATTATACACATTGTGTGTCCAAAACACAAATTAGTAAATAAAAGACGAGCTATATATATACAATTTCAATTAAATTATTGTGGACCATAGATGCAAGTGGAATCATGATTTATTAAAAATGAACAATACACACATTCCAAAGTCAGCTTATTGATATATTCGGACCAGCAGAAGAAATGTAGATCGTAAAAGGAAAAAAGACAGACCAATGCCCATAAAGATGGAGATAGTCTGTAATGCCTTGTCCCTTATTATTATTATTATTATTATTATT
>Ga0123352_10001863_pt1 | contig 28669 bp, 13 predicted proteins | sample TergutLab28metaG_FD_89700 | JGI IMG/M metagenome (GOLD analysis project Ga0123352, IMG submission 89700) | Labiotermes labralis P1 segment gut microbial communities from Petit-Saut dam, French Guiana - Lab288 P1 | ecosystem: Host-associated > Arthropoda: Insects > Digestive system > Gut ... | reverse complement strand
TACTTGATCATCTGCTACCTGCAGTGTATACAATGTTGTATTGTCTAGAGCAATACCCATTCCACAGCATTTACGTTTCCACTCTTCTAAAGCTTTTCGTATGTAAATCTTAAAAAGTGTAGGGGAAATGCAACATCCCTGGCGTAGTCCTTTAGTAATGTTGAAAGGGTGGGATAGTATGTTTCCAGTTTTCACTTGTGCTGTATTGCCGTAGAGATTTTGCAGTGCTTTAATTAAAGTATTATTAATATTGGATTCTCCCAAAACTTCCCAAAGTTTTGATATTGGTATACTATCATACGCTTTTGTCAAATCCACAAATAATAAATGGGTTTCTTGGTTTGTTGCATTCCGTTTTTTAATAACTTGTTTCATGCAAAAAATGTTGTCTGTACATGATCTTCCTGTTCGAAATCCACTTTGTTCTTCTTCTTCATCTTTATTCTCTTCTTCTATGAGGTCTCTAAGTATTTTACCATATAATCTACTCATCACGCTCGTCACTGAAATGCCCCTACAGTTAGAAAATTTTTTTGCTTCCTTTTTTGTGTATTGATGAAATGTAAGCAACTTTCCATTGTTGCAGATTTTCTTCTCCATTTATGCATCTATTTATTACCCATGTCAGCATTTTATCAGTTTATCTGTTCCATGTTTTAGCATTTCCGCGTATACTCCTTCTGGTCCACATGATTTCCCATTTTTAGTTCTCTCACTGCCTTCCTTACCCTTTCTTCACTTCTACTGTTTCTCCGTCCATCTGTGTAGGCGAGATATTTTTGTTTCCTTCGTAGTCTAGTCGATTTGCTGTAAGTCCTGATAATATTGCACCCATCTATCGGTTTGTATCATTTGTTAGTGTACACTTTCTTTTCCTGATGTTCTAAATCTTTTAATAAATTTCCATGCTTCAGTACACTTCCTGCCTCCTATGTACGTATTAATTTCTTGGCATTTTCTGTCCCACATTTCATTCTTTTCAGCTCTAATTATTCTTCTCGTCTGTCTCTTAATTTCAAGGTATGCATGTTTATCTACATATATTTTTGTGCTTAACCATTTCTGATATAGTTTTTTTTGCTACAAGACCTTCAATTTCTTCCGTCCACCATTATATAAAGAAGAAAACGAATAAATAAAACATAAGTAAAAAGAAAATAACTAAAACTATATGTGATTCTGTGAACCACACCCGTCTCCCGGTAAGAGGTTCTTCTATTCAGACTGAGCACGTCGGGACAACAAAGCTGCGAAGGATGATCGTGTAGACTACATCTGAGGCGTTGTTTGATAGGTCTACTATTCTTAGCGTCATGGGCTGTCAGCCCACGTCTAACCTCCAAGTCGAGGGATTATTTCTTATTTCTTCATAATTCCTTAAAGTTCGGACACAGTTTTTTGTCACGATTCGCCGGTTAGAGAGCTGCTTTCCCAGAAACAGCGACGAAATGAAACGGACAGGAAATGAGGGCAGAAAAAAGGAGGTAACTTAGTCGTTTTTTGTCTCCTGGGGTTTTAATTGGCTAAGGAAAGGTACTGTGGAAAAGGAAAATGTGAACCCGAAGTCACTATACTATGTTTCGTGAAAGTATGAATTAGAGAGGCGGAATACGTAGTAATACAGGAGCACTCTTTCCTGTTGAAGCGGCAAGCGCTCTTTGCGCAAAGGGCGAAACGGAGAGATGTCGACCAGTTTTCACTTGGGTATATAGTCGGTAATAAATATTCATCCGTAAATTCATCGGACGTTCATGTCAGCTGTTGTTACCTCGGTGCTGGGTGCACACATAAATTCGACGTAAGTTTCTCAGTGAGAGAATCCCCCCCACAAAACAAATCCACGATGTCGTGAAAAAAAAGCAGAAAATAGTGTCGTTATTGAACCAGGCCGACGGCACATTAATGAGACCCAGTATAAGCTAGTCGAATCAAATTTAGTTCGCAGATGCTGCAATGGCATTTGGCTAAAGTGAACAGCAGGCTACGTAGGTTCAAAAGTAGGTCTGGACAGTCTGGAGACGGGATAAATCTCTTTATCCTCCGTTAATCAAAACAAGATTCTACTTTGTGCAGCCCGCGGCATCAGCCTTATACCGACTACTGTATTAAGGTGTTTATTTTTTAAAAGTGTGCAGCAAAAAATGCTCATTGCATTTTCATTGAAACCTGTGATATAATACAAACTTTTGCTTCAATAGCTCTAATCAGCAAATTAGAATTATTTCTAGAAGTTATATTTTCTTTGCATTTACTATATCCTGAGCGCACAAAGTAAAACACCTGATAAAGAAGTTGATGTAATGTTATTCCTCCATTCTAATTTATTTTTCGCTTTAATGGACGCGCATACACACTGCGGTTTATTTACGCTAACTCATTAACAAATCAGTAACTGGATTGCGGCATAGTTATGTTCGTTTTGTGCTGAAAACTTGTAGAAATGTGAAAGTTTGCGAAAAAAATTGGGGATTTTTAAAGAATATACTTAAGATACCGCATTAAGCGTACTATCTTTCTGGATAAGGGCCCTTCCTGAGAACGTTACAGATCCTCAGCTAGGAAATAAATTCCCAGCATTGAATAGAAAACAGAACAATCCGCCACTTGCCCCTATCCCAAGTTAGATACAGCCAGTCCACACAAGAGACTGGTAGGGTAATAAACAAGACAGGCAATGTACAGTAACGTAATAGTGAGGCGAGTTCGTGCAACCATTGTTGCAGTGGGGAAAAAAAAGGAAGTATTACTTATTCTGATTGTGTCTGTAGCCTTAGGTATCAAGCATGCAATGCGCATGCGCCATTTGTGGCCTGTCCTGCTGTACTATATTTTTCCACATTATCTCACAAAGGCACGATTTTCGGGGGGAAAAAAATATTGAACATAAAACGTGTGTTTTGATTTTCTCTACAAATTTGTCTGAAACACTTGCCATTATGAGAAGAACTCAGCGAGATATGATCATAAATGTACTTGCGTATTCATGTAAAGTTCCCGACATTCTTGTCATATTATAATACAACTTCAATTTTCTCTAAATTTTTGACAAATACTCATATCAAATTTCATTAAAATCCGTCCAGTGGGAGCCAAGTTGTTGCATGCGGACGGACAGACAGACAGACATGACGAAGCTAATAGTCGCTCTTCGCAATTGTGCGAACCGCCTAAAAAACGGAAGTTTTCACAAATTCTTCTGCTGGCTCAGAAGAGATCCAATGGCAGGAATTTACAAACAGGGCAATGAATGTAAATGTCGTAGTAAAAACAAACAGACATTCTGTTATAAAGTTTCATTCAGCTTCACTATAGTTACGTCTACTAATAATATTTAGCTCACTGATTAACTGAGGAAAACACGAACCAGATAAAAATTCCCAAAACCGGCTCTGATGTGTTTAGTAAACAATTCTATAAGAAGTCTCAATTACCATTACGGTACCTACAAAGTGCAGGTCACAAATATCGATTTAAACAGCCCACTCTACGCCCTTGACCGATTGCAGCGTGGGCAGCGCCTCGAGTGGAGAAGACTTCAGACTACCTCGATCATCCTCCTCCATTACGTTTTATTAACAAGATAGGAAAGGTACTTCACGTGTAATGGAAATCACATTGACGCGCGTTCGGATATTTGCATATTCGACTATTCTCAGATAGTCACGCTGTTTAATCCAGTGGGGTTACACTTCTCTGTTGTTGCTCGCCGTTTTAGAAATGTTACAGATTGTTGCAGTTATTATTATTATTATTAGTAGTAGTAGTAGTAGTAGTAGTAGTAGTAGTAGTATTTGTATTATCGTCTCTTGTCACAGGCCTTTTCTTCCTGGTACTTCTCTTGAACCAGCGGTGATCCCCACCGCTCAGGCTTCAAGCTTCACACTGCAGTACTTTCCGTATTATGTGTGATTTTCCAAGTATAGCTGTCTTTGTAGTGAATCTCTCGAATGTTTTCCTCGTATATCTTCCTAATTTTTCCTTAAGCATCTCGTTACTATTCCAGTGGCTCCAATTACTACTGGTATAATCGTACATTTCAGGTTCCACATTCGTTGTATCTCTATACATAAACTCTTGTGCTTTAACTTCTTTTCCGCTTTCTTTTGCACAACATTTCTGACTGCGGGTTTATTATTATTATTAGAATCTGTTGTTATATTTCTTTTCAGGACTTACATATTTATGTTACACTGATTTTTGCCAAAGTTAAATTCTTCGGCCAAACTCGTACGTCAACGGAAAGTTTTACTACCTCTAAATATTTTGCAATTTCTGACTTACAAATAATATTTCTTACACAGTTTGTGTGTATATTCATAATCTATAAAATTTCATATTGCCAGACATAAGCAACAAATATTAAATATTAAGAGTGCGCGTTTTCATTTACCTTAATTATGCATAAGGTAAACCGTGTGCAGGCAAAATCCCTCACTGTGTAGGAAATTGAAGTGCCAACACTAAGACCACATAAATGGTACACTACGTTACGCCACGACAAATCACATGTATGTGGCCCCATATTACATCGTTATAATCACGTGCAGTGCAATAAATATCGAATATCATTATTGCGTTTGTATTTTTGCTCTAAATACCCGACATAAATATCGCGTCCATGTGGTGCCACATTCCTCGGACGTGTTGCAAGGACAGAAGCGTACACACTACACATTTCGTTCACATGTGCTTATATAATCCAAAATATTCTAAAAGATAATTCCTAGTTCATTCACTATGATTTCCATATAGGTACGTCATCTAAAGAGGCAACAGTTAGGTATTCATCAGCCGAACATACTCCCTGTTGTCATGGAACCGGAGCAAGAGGATTTCAGCTCGAACCAGCTCAGTCTAGTTCAAACACAAACGTAAATGGAAAGCACGTCCTTGTCTAATGACATACTGCTCGCGTGCCTTGAGTAGATGCTTCCAGAATACCAAAACAATCTGAACATGGTTTTCCAAACTGCATATTTCAACTGACACACTCGACAGTCACAAAGGGGGTTTGGTACACAACGAATTTGAAAACACTGTAAAAAATCGTAAGATCCCGCTGTAATAATATGTTCAGAATGGTGTAAGATCAAGACTTTTTAAAGTACTCGGTAAAAGCAAGAAATCCTGCTTAAGAGTTTGGCACATTCTCAGCTATTCAAGAAATTCTTCGTGTTTTATATAGCCCGAAGGTTCGTTATCATCTCTAAGTTGTACAGCTAGTTGTGCTTAACGTATGGAAATATGCAGTTCAAAGAGAGATGTTAATGCAGTCGATATCAGGAAATTTTCTGTACATATAATTCAATACTCGACTTATAATGCCAACTACCTTATAGCAAAGATGGTGCCAAACGTTTGCAAATTTTCTACACAAGCTACCATTTTCCCAACAGCTATTCACTGAACCAAACAAACCCAGTCCACACCCTTCCACCCTATTTATTTCAGATATATTTGAATAGTATCCTCTCGTCTATGCCTAGATCATCCATGTAGTTTGTTTCCATCGGGTTTTCCACACAACACTCTATGTACACTTATCTTGTCCGGCACATGTCCGGCCCATCTCGTCCTATTGATTGCATTACCGTAATATTATTTGGCAACGACTACGAATTATGCAGCTCTTCATTACGAAATTTACTCCAGCCTCCTTTATTTCCTCTTACATCCAAATAACTTGCTGAGCACTCTGTTCTCGAAAATCATCGGCCTGCTGTCTTACCCCATTATGATGTACAATTTTTACTTTCTTGAACCGTGCACTGTGATATGCCTATGTAATAAGAACCAACAAAATGCACACTTTTTTACTTTGATGTTTTGATTTAATTGCGTATAAGCATCCATATAATAAGTCTGGTCGACCAGACTTATTATATGTATGCACAAAAAGAAATACCATAAAACTGCACGTACAAGTCTTCCTGAGGATGAACACTTGGATTTTCGAAACATGTCGAAGACACTATAATTAAATTAAAACATTGATGTAAATAACGCGTGCATTTTGTTGGTTCTTATTACATATGATATACCACGTTTCACAACATGAACATATATTTGACATTATAATACGCAGATATTAAGATTACACCGACATAAATACTTCGACATAAAATAAAGTCATGGCTTGTTCATGTTAAAATCCAGCAGATACTGCTGTCACAGTGTTTCTTTCACCTGCTCTCAGAAGCAAATGGGACTGATACTACAGCGTGGCAGAGAGAGAGACTGCATTTGGTGACAAATAAATGTTTGCCACCTTCGAACATGCGTTACCGACAGGCAGTGACTTATGACGATAACTGCAGGGAATACAGCAGCTACAACTAATACTATGTTCTGGAGACGATTACATAACAATCACTGTATCGTAACGTATTAAGATTTGCATGGTGACATGCCGGTAAACATATGAAGATATCTGTAGGTCTTACAGCAGCTGCAATAAATATTATGTTCTGGAGACGATGGCATAATGATCAGTGCAACATAACATAGCCTCTCACTAGTCTGCTGCTGTTCGCGCCATTAATGTAATGTAATTATATTCATTTCAAGTAGATTTTCCTACACAAAAACCACAGACTTGTTTCAAAGAATCTCGTCATATTCGAAGCAGTAAGAACCGGTTCGGCTTGGCTTTTCTTATCACATCGACCCGTACTACTGTTTTATTACCAGGCGTATTAAAACACTTATCCATCGACACTGAAATGCCTGCCAGCAATTAACCTTTGTTCATTTTTAATTCAACCATTTCAAAACTTGCAATTTTATCATTTTTCGTTTTTATTTATATCTACTACACAACACCTTTTGGGGGGAATTTCATTTTAATCTTAATCTCAACAGCCATCTGTTAAATCTTGCTAAGAATTTTAATGTACATTTAAAGAAACTACACAAATGACAATATTATGAGGAATTAATAAATTTAAGCAAAACAGTATAGCTACTAGCTACGGGCTGGACGGTCCAGAGATCGAATTCCGGTGGGCGGGGTTTTCCGCACCGCCCGGAGCGGCTCTGGGGCCCACACAACCTCCTCCTTCTCGGGGGTAAAGCGGCCGAGGCGCTGGGTTGACCACCAAACCCATCTACAGCCGAGGTTTAAGAAAGAGTAGAGTTATACCTCTACTCTCCTATTGGCCGTAATGACCCGTTCTAGGCTGGATTTTACCTATTTCCCTAGCAAACGTTTTACATATTTATTCTTTTTCAAATGACTTGTATGACCTGTCATCTCACTGTCTTCAAACAACTGTCCTAAGATCCTTAGACGTGTACCCATTTTAAACACTTTTTCATGCAAATGTCCCATTCTCTGTTACTTCACCTCTCTTAGGGACGTTATGTTCTCATGAGACATAAATCACGGAATAAAAAATATAAGGCAAATGTAAAGTTCGTCGTACAACACGCCATGGGGATTAGAGGTAGGGTATAGATTTAATCTTTCTTTAGCCTCGGCGCTAGATGGGGTGGGTGGTCAACCCCACGCCCGGCCACTTAACCCTGGAGCAAGAGAAGCGATACCCACTGTACAGCAGGCTTGATGGGCCCAAAGACAGTCTGGGCGGGTGCGGAAAATCTGACCCCCACAGGCATTCAATCCTCGGAACGTCCAGCCCGTAGAGAGTCGAAATCACGGAATAACCTTAATAAATTTCTACCAAGGACTTGAAAATTACTTGGAAAAGACTTCTTTTCGATAAATAAAATGCCTAGTATTGCAAGTCGACGCCTATAAAGTTAACGTAAGCATGTGTTGGGCAGCCATTGGTAAGACAGTCGTACTTGTGGCCATAAGGGACAAGGGGATAGTAATGTAAAGGCACAGATACCCCCTGCAAGCCATGAAGATATATAGGGGAGTGGAGATATATCTGCACTCATTCTTAAGCTCAGCAATGGATGGGGTGAGTAGCCAGACTCATTCCCCGGCCACTTTATCGCCAAGAAAAAGTCCCCGGTACCCGGTTGCTGAGTGATGTCCACAACTGGGTCTGGACACTTTGGACAAGCGATAAATACCTGACATCTATGGGCAATCGAACCACGATTCCTTGTACGTCCAGCACGTTGCTTAGTCATAGTACCAACTACACTATGCCGACTCCTACCCAGACCGGGGCTTATCATAATCCCTGTTCACCCCAAGTCTCTTATTCTCAAAGTATAAGATGTCCGCTGAAGAAATTAGTCATCAGCCAGTTACGCGGGAAAAATAATATGCAAAGAAGGTACTGATTATAATTCCTTTTGGTTAAGTCATTTTCAAAACAAGCTGTTTCTCCCTCTAAAGCCGCCAATGTGAAATGAGGATCAGCAGAACCACCCACTAATCATTCGCTCCCTCGATATTCGGTTTCTCTCATCATTGCCGCGGGGTGAAGCCACCTCCTATGTTTACCTCCATCACAAGATAATCAAAGGCCACCCTTACAGACACAAAACGGGGACACTCAAATGACTCTCTTTCTTGTAGGGCGAAACGTCAGAAAAAAGAACTAAACTTGACCGACTGATTTTCAGGTTAACACAATTCTTACGCCTATATAGATTACATAATGCCGAATACGATAAGCAGATGATCAAGAATGTTGAGGAGGAAAGATCTCGAAATTTGGCGATCGTGGTCTATCGCAAGGTGTAATCCTAGACTTTCCTGGGGAGACAGAGTACTGCCACAAACACATCAACTAGTACAGCTAGTAAGTTGGAGGGCAGTCGAATCATTTGCCTCCTGAACCACAAAAATAAAGCATTACCACTAGGCAAGCCCGATTCTTGAAATGCTTTTCCCAGCCGTATCTCTGTCACCAAGACTTTTACACTCTGTACATCAACCTCATTAAGCATGAAATAAATATCTTCTTTTCTTTTTCCCGTGGCGGTGCGGCCCAACGCGAGCCATGGCCTCCTCATTCTTGAGGTTTCTACATCACACACGACGACGCACCACAGTCCGTAGGACTCCTGTGGACGAGTGATCAGCTCGTCGCAGAGACCTCTCCCTGACAACAAACACTCACAACAGACAAACATCCGTGCCCCCGGCGAGATTCGAACCCACAACTCAGCAAGCGAACGCCGCAGACCCACGCCTTAGGCCGCGCGGCCATTGGAACCGGCAAAACTTCTTTTCCTTGGCCTTATTTCTGTATTTCTTCCATCTTTTCTTTCTATTCCTTTTATCTTTCTGCAATATCTTTCTTCTTTTTTATCTATTTCTCTTTATCTTTCGTCCTTTCTTGCGCTGAATACCCTTTACATTGCTTCTATTTCAACTACTAATACTACTACCACTACCACCAACACCACCACCACCACCACCACCACCACCACCACCACCATCACTACTACCACCACCACTATTATTATTATTATCATTACTTAATAGCTTGATGATACATGTTCCTTTGTTAGGAAGTTTTAAAATCAGCCTTTCTATCCACTTTGAGTCTTCCCACCCTCAAGTCTCTCTATTGGGAATAACATAAATATGCTACTCTCAGAATCTTACTCTCTGGCATCCTATTTGCGTGTTTCTAGTTTAATTGGTATTTATTTTAAATGGAGCACTCAACAAGCTATGACATTACAAACACAGAACACTTTATATGTTGTAATCTCCAGCACTGACACTGGATGCAGTTCCTGAACAGTGACGACAATAAACCGACAACATATGAGACGTTGAATTTCATGTGCTTCCAGTTACATGCCTCTAAAAATAAATTACACGGCGTTCATAAAGAGACGCTAAGAACCAGGAATGCAATATCGAGCTTCAATCTGTCCCATAAATCGTGGAGCCAAAGGCGTGACTGTCACGAAAAACAAATTACATAGTGTTACCATGGACCGTAAAATTTCACTTCGCTTTACAAATTCCATGACCACCATTAACACTCCCCGCATGCGCTGGTCGTTACAGCCTGGTGCTTCCATCTAACGTCAGCGTCTACATACGTACACTTTTATAGCCGGACTGACCTATTTGCAGTAAGAAGTGTTGTCTTCAATGTTTCAACAGTTTTAAATACAAAATATTTTGCATAACTAAAAATAATTTTATTAGGGCACTTTTCATCGTTCCGTACAAATTATTCTAATTGCGGAAGCTGATAAGATGATCCGAGCACTGCCGGAATACCAGAATGTCATGTGAGGGGTATTGATCGACATTTCTTCCAATACAGTCTGCACCCTCTGCTCGAACGTCACTATAGAATTAAATGATACAATATTTCGCACACAGCACCATTACACTCGAGGTACTGTACATGTAACAGGATGCATTATCTTAATGCTGTTAGGACGTCCGCAAACTGCAGGACAACAGAACCATTTGCTACAGGCAGCAGGTGTCGTGCTGTGAAAACTTCGCCTCTGCAGTAACCTGCTGCTGACATCGGGCCCTAGACGGCAACTGCGTAACACAGCGCGGCCAGACTTTCTACATTAACGGAGGCAGAATATAACAGGCGCAATAATTATGTGTATAAAAAATACGCCAGTAGTTACAATATAGGAAACTCATGTTAAATGCTGACATTATACGTGGTCTTTTATAACATACAGATGGAAAATATCTTAACTGCGCTGTAGTCATCGTTGAATAAGGGGATCATTCCTCCGACACTTCCTAATTAACTACATGCAGCACAGACCTTATCGCAAAGCTAAGAGTGTTATGAACTACAAAAAATTCCCCTAGTTTTTTCATCTTATTTATGTACAATCCATTCAACAAGTTCTCCCACCTACGCCTATGTCTTTTAAGTGGGTCCTTTCCTTCACGTTTTCAGCTTCAGTTCTGTATAAATTTCTCGTATATCCCACGCGTGCAACATGCCCCGCCCATCCCACCTACCTGGATTTTATCACTTCACTATCTGGCGAGGAATGCGACTCATGACTCTCCTTAAGATGCAATTCCCCCTCCTCCCACTGCAAGTTCCCCTTCCTTAGTTCAAATATTCTCATTCAGTATTAAAGAGAGTAAAACACAACTATTTAAGTAAACAATCACTTTGTTTTAATATATACAGCTACATGTATAGACTTCAACATACTAGGTCATCTTCAGGCTGGCGAGAAAACGTACATAGAGGAACATCATGTAACAATCACTATCACGAAAATGTGGACTGAGATCTCAGGTTTACAATTACGTTATTCCGAATAAATTTAATTCTTTAGTGGCCGAGTTATGTGAATATCAGCTGACATGTAACTGCTCTTTAGATGTCTAATAACGCTGCATATTTCCGTGTACTTATTTATTCAGTCATAAAAATGAAAAACCAATAAAAAAGCACTATTTGTAGGGAGATACCTCTGATTGTCTTTGAAAAGTCTCCTACATTTTTCGGCCCGGATTGGCCTTAATCGAGACATTTGCAGTAGCAGAATGATAAATAAATATATATACATCATTTTACTAAATTATTTATATATATATGTATATATTCTGTGTTGGGTACTTAACATTATACCATTGGAAACTCTTGATAATGGTCCATCTGGGGTGAAACATGTAGCAGATGATTAAAGACAATGACGGCCGTCTCCCAAAATGATAAATTTTGGTGCTTTTTAACCTGTGTGCTGTTTACATATTTCAATTTTGGTACAAAACCATTCATAAAAGTAACTGCAAAGTACGTATCAAGAACTCCTGTTATTCTATAGAATCACGAGGCAGCCATTACACGTTACAGACAGCTCCCCCCCCCCCAAAAAAAAAATCAAGGTGAATCGAAAACGCCACCTTCAATATTTGAACGAAGTCATCCCGTTGTGTATTGATTCTATATATTCACTTTATTATATATATTTCAGTCAACACAACTATATAACTTTAACCTATGCTTTTATTATATAGTTCTGTTGACTGAAATATATATAATAAAGCCACCTTCATTAGTTCGGGCAAGGAGTATAATCAACTCTCATTTCATCACCAGTAAGTAATACACTGCATAAAGAAAGATTTTCCTATATTCAGTAACCACGACCTGTCGACTGTTAAATTCGAACCGACGGTAAATATTTATCATCACACAGTATAATACCTCAAAAGACTTGCATCTTCACGGTTGCGTATTCCTTAATTGTTTCGGACTGAAATATAATTTTTTGTAAGCGTTCACACCAAGAAAACTGCCTCAAACAGTAACACATCTGAATTGTATTCGGGAACAGCTCAGTTAGAATTTCTGCTGGAATTTTTCTGTGTTTCTTTGTTCCTCGGTCACTATAGCAGAACTGCAGACCAGTGCTTTGAATTAGGCCGAGACAGCATTCAACCCTAAATAACAAATAACCACCAAACTGCAAAACTTCCAGTAGAAAACTTCTTCACCCTCAAGCGTTAGGCTGCGAAAAGTATTTCCAAAATGTATTCTGTAACTGGAATCATATTGCTGTCATCCTGCCAGATTCTTCCCCTGAAGTACAGGCAGATAAATTACAAACTTTTGCATGTTTCCAGCACTTAAATCGAGTTTCCCACACCAAGTAGCAACCGTACCAATTTCCTAATCCACTAAAAGGTAAAGCAGTCCCGTTACAGGCCTGGAGTGACCCAGAGGGTTCCAGGAAGTTAAGATTCCCAGATTTCATGAAAACGGCACAGGATGGTGGTAAGGTTGTCAGCCTTACGCACCGGCCGCATTTACTCCCAGGAAATGCTCCTGGTATTCATTTTTGTTAGAGGCTGAGTCGACCCCAGGGCCATAGTGCGATCGGAAGGATTTTATGTCAATGAAAAATTCCAATGACGCCAGCTGGGATCGAACCAGCGATCTTCCGATTTGTAGCACAGCACCTTAACCACTGTACCACCGCGGTCCCCAGTTCCTAATCCAGTAATGGAAAATAATGCCGGAAAACCTTACATTATTCTCAGTTTTAAAATCCTGGCAATAATACTGTCACCTTCAAAGCAAATTTGTTACCTGAATCCACACATGAACACCCAAATGCCTAATATGGACTACACATTGAGCGGTAGAAAGGTAACAAATTTTTCAAGAAATTCCGTGTTGTTAAGGAACTCGAATTCCCATCTACTGCACCACGTAGTCCGTAATAGCAGACCGTAAATCCAAACAGCAAACCTCAGATGCTGCCATAATCTACTAACGACTAATAAAAAACCGTTAAAAACATTGTTCCAATCTTCAGACGAACTTCCTTCTTACCTTCTACAAATTAAATGGCTATTTTTACGCTGGTTTTGTGGTCTGAACTAAATGGCTGAAACATTTCACCTTCTTATGTGCGTTGCCATGTGTCTAACATTTTTCAGCACAAGATTTGTTTCGCGTCAAGATTTGCAAGTTCATCGTAACGCCACAGAATATTTTTCTAATTTTAAATGCAGCCAAGGGAAACGTTGGCTACAGAACCGCCGATGTACCGCTTTAATCCGTTTCATATCACCGTCTATTTCTCTAAGACTAATATGAATAACTTCCATTTACGTGTACCCACTTATCGGTCGGCGCTTCTTCCCGCGAATCAACGTATCAGACCATATTTTTTATTGTTTCCTTCAGTTAAAACTATATCTTCAATCAAATATTGTGCTAAATAGTTCGTTTTCAAATTCTCAAAATCTTTCTAATTTCCATAGCGCGAAAATCGTTTCACGACTAGTTGGACAGTGCAGATGATGAATCTCCTCACCAGGTAACTTTGCCCATTTTCCTTATATTGTTTCTTTGGTCCAAATTTCACCCTCAGCATTCATTTCTCAAACAAATTTAATCTACGGTCTTAGCTTGATATGAGGGAAAATATTTGACGCCTGCTTAAAGCTAAACCAAAAAATTATTCGTCCATACGAGTATATCTGAGTGTTATACAGAGTGAAGTATATTCACGAACCTTAGGCGCTAGGTAAGCGTCACTGGTCACCTTAGCGATCGGCAGCTCTAATCGCGGGAAAAGACTCCCAACGCGCACTGCTCAGAACGTAGGGTAGGCTCCACAGACAAAGTGGATGTGGAAGCATACAGCGAAATCTCCCCCTGTAGCAGAAACTGCGCCTCTGGTTACGTACAACCCGTACTTAGTCACTCTCCTGAATCAGCTATTCCTCTTCCGTATTTGTGCTATATTGAAGTGTGTTTCACATTTTTGTGCAATTCTCTGTCGCATTGTAATTTGGCAATCCATACATTCCCTTCCACTCCTTTTCCATCGGTAAAAAAATCGTGTGCTAGCAGTAGACTCCACTACTATGGAAGTCACCACTGAACGTAAACCTGAACCAGTTTCATCCATTTCCGATAGTAACCTACTTTCTGAAGATCAGTCGAATAATATTTCAACTTTTCAGGTCTCTTTCTTCTAAATAGCTACTTTCTAACAGACTTTTTAAACAAAAGTCCTGTATGTGTGTAACGTCCCACATTTCCCTATTGTGCCAATAAAAGTGACTTGTATAAAGCACCAAATTCTTCGTTGTGGAAAATCCCAAACTGCACATCTACTCCATCTCTCTTAAGCACATATACTTTCTTCATTACTCTGTTTACAGACAGTTACAATTCATGTTCTTCCCTCACACTTAAAGACCGTGTTTAACAATCATGAATATCAGGGACAATTACAGTTCTCAGAAAACAGATGTAATAACCTAACCCAAGACGCCAACAACTCCCGCTCTGCCATAACACTGATAATCCGATTTATCTACGAGAAATATACCATGGGTAGGCCCACAGTTCCTCAAAAGAACTCATCCCCTTCTGCAATGGGAACATCTCTTTCTGGCCCGATGAGAAATCATGATTCGCTACAGCTGTGAGCTGTATCGATTACGACAATGCTCTCGTAACGAAGAGCAGCTCCATTCTGTCACCGCATCACAGAAACAAAACGGCGGATTATTCAGAACACCGTAATAGCGAGACCTAGATCACATGCACGACCACGCAAAATTATGGCCATCAAAACGAAGCACAGATTAAGCAGCAGTACTAAAAGGACTAACACATATATACGCACTTACAAGCAAATGGAAATCTCCACCAGAAAAATGAAATATGTGGGTACTATGATTGTATATGGTCTTGTCTCTCAGCCTAAATGGAGAACAGGGTGCTCAGGAGAATGAGAGCTAAGAGGAAAGTAACAGAAGGACGGGAAAAATCTAATAATGAACAACATCATAACTGATAGTCTTCACCAAAAACGATTCGGGGTACCAAATAAAGTTGGATAAAAATCATGAGGTGAGCAGAATATGTGGCATTCATCGACAAACTGTGAAATGCATAAAAAGTTATAGTTGGACAGCCTTAAAGGAAAATATAATCTATGAGACCGAGATATGGGAATAATAAACTGGATCTTAAACAAATAAGTTATAAAAGTATGGAATTGATTCATCTCGCTCAGGATGGCGAGCTTTCTAAACACGGTATAAACCCCTGCATTACGTAAGAAACGGAAATACGGCTCGATCAAACCTAATTTTAAATTTAGAAACGTATGGTGATTAGGTCTAATATGAAACAGAAGGTCAACAGAAAACTAAAAACATCATGAATGAGGTTTCCCCGACCTTCATTTTACTCGTATAGTCTAATTACGAGTGCAGTTCAAGAACGAAATACATGCACACGAGGAATCTATACGCATAAAACCAAACCGCAGCCCGCCAGGTTGGAATATGCGACCGGCAGCCACATTTGTAAATTATGTGTATTATAAAAATTACACAGTAATTTGTGTGGTTAGGCACACTACTGAAGAGTTATTTTACATGCAAGGCCGGCGAACCAGCCCACGATAACGTAAGGGGCCGTGTGCCATAAATTTTGGACACCCATAGTTTAAAATATCATTCGATGAAACTCTAGACGACCAAAATAGCGAAATATGGATCCAGCCATAAGAAATACAAAACACCAAAGCAGGCCCTGGTGTCTAGTTCACTAGACGACGAAATTTTGCAAGCTAACGGACGAAAAGACAAGGTGTAATAACGGGGAATTAAGACACATCATGTATAATTCCTAAAGTTCATGACGCTTTAACGCATTTTCAGATTTCGTGGTGCAATTTAGGGTTTCTAAGAATCGAAATCTACCTAGAGGATACCGGGGCAAGAGTGTTTACTCTTCCATTATCGAGTCATATATAGTTCTTGCGGCTCTTCTATTTATTCTTCACATCCTGCCGAAAGATTGTGGGTTATGTGCACCATACTTTCTGGCAATGTAGCTCAAGTTTTAAGGAAGGTAAGTAAGTGGTAATGTAAGCAATACCTAAACTCTCAAGGACCTGTTTATACCCGCAGTAAAGTTGGCAGCAGTAAAATCTCTCGAAGTTTTGAGCGAACAGCAATAAGCACAAGTAGGCTGGCCAAACGTGGATATTTTTTAAAGAGATTTATTACACAGACAGTATATACAAGGTGTACAATGAGGAATTTCAAAATTGTTCCTGTAACCAATTCCAATAGATATGTGCAGTATGGAGCAAGTGGAAAGGGTATAGTATAAATATAGGTGTAAATAACGGCAATGAAAAAGGAACAGAAAAAACACTGCGTCTTAAAACGTGGAATATTTTCATAGTATCTTCGGGTAAACGAGACTACGGCACTCCAAGCGAACAGACCATATGGATAGCACTATCACCAGCAACGCCGTACATTCTCAAGAATACATAAATTTGCATAGATTCCAGGCTGGTTTCTCAATGTAAGTCATGTTTTCACGAATATTTCACGGACTAAACAGGGAAACACATATTTATCTGTATCAAGCGCATGTAACATGGATGTATCAAACTGCATCACCTTGTCCCGTAAGAAGGGGAAAATAATGCATTATGCTGCATTGACTCACTAAGTTACATATAAATAAGTTTATCAAAGCTTGCCTTATCATCAGAATTTATATTATGTCGGATACAAACGCATAAACTTAATTATATAAATGTAAGATTGGGCTGTATCATAATTACCGGGTTCCCTTTTTAATTTCTCACTTCACCACCATATTTTAGTAAGAAAGAATCCCAACCACTATATACCCCCATAACCACCCCGTCAATTTCACTTTATCTGTTTTTAATGCTTACTGTATAAAGTACCACCTTTGAGTTTTAATCTTAAGTCTTTTATACAACATACCACAATTACTTTAACCAATTCTCGTAAAACGAGATCTCGTAAATTGAAAGCATTATCAATTTACACTCCACCTGTTCAAAGATAAGCCTGAAGATGGCCCTACAATTGGGCCGAAACATGTAGCTGCAATTATAGTCTAATATAATCTAATAAAATATTAAGTTGTGTATGTTTGTATTATATATATTTTATATTGTATTTTGGCTTCTCACTACGCACACGTGCCTGCAATTATTGCAATCCTCGCCTTGTTGCCCACATTCAAATTTGTCCCCTCCGTCGCCTCTCATCCATGACAGTTGCCTTGCATGAGTAAACAAATCAGCCCGATGGGCTTCCCAGCGGAATACATAATAACCCAGCCATGAAATACCGCTCTCGTATTACACAGTAAAACCTACATATAACGAAATCGTATGAGCTGTTTTCCTTTTCGGACCATTCCTTTGTAATGTGGGATAGGATAAAAATATCAAGAAGTACATAATCTGTGTATCTAATGAACACACGAACCAAATCGCATGCCTGAAGTCCACGCTTAACACGTGTTAAGGAATAATAGGCATTCTTAGTTTCGTTTCTTCAGTTTTTCATCTGTTACTTTTTCCAGTTGTTCATTACAATATCCTGTACATAAACAACCCCTTATTTCAGCATAATAAAATTTGAAGCCTATCAAATGTACACAGTACTACCATTTATTACATTACAATAAGAAACACGCAGGTTTCGACTCTAAATGTCGAATAATCGTCAGGAGCTACCTCACAAATGGGTTTCATACTTTCATAAGGATGAATTGTATTTAGGTGTCGTATTTGTTTACTGTATTCAACTTCTTTACTCCGTAACAGAATTGCATTATAGGCACGCTTGTCATTGTGAATGGTTCGTAATGTGATAAGTTCTTACGGTTGAGAATTGTTAGCACCTCGCCCAACCCCCAAGCTGGAGGACCACCCACTGTCGGCTGTCCGCGACTGATTATTCAATATATTTGCAGCTACCCTCCATATTGGAGGCTGTTCCTCCATCCGCCACATGAGGACGCGTCATGCCGTGGTGAAAAGGACCCTCACCCAAGAGTGACCTTGCTACATATAGTTGGGTAGTTAGTTAATTATTAATATATTATCTTATAAATAACATATTATTATTTTTTCCCCCGTGGCGCTGCAGCCCAACGCGGGCCAGGGCCTCCTTGTTCTTGAGGTTTCTTGATCACACACAACGACGCATCACAGTCGGTAGGACTCCTCGCCGCAGAAACTTCTACCTGACAACACACAACACTCACAACAGACAAACATCCATGCCCCCGGTGGGATTCGAACCCACGATCGCAGTAGGCGAGCGGCCGTAGACCTAAGCCTTAGGACGCGCGGCTACTGGGACCGGCACATATTATTATGTTAGCTATAATTACAGCATCGTTAACTAAACCATACAAATAAATAACCTGCTACTTCCAATTCCATGACGAAATTTCAAAAATAGCAATATTTGAACGGAATTTCTAGTGGCCATCTTGGGTCAATGGCTAAACAGTATAAATGAAGATTGCCGTGTATATAGAAAATTCTCCATTTTGCCGTCAACATTCGGAAACTAATCGCCGTTGCGACGAATTTTCACCAACACTGCTGGGTTTATACACCAGTAAGATGAACTCCAGCACATCTCAACTTTTCTCGTCAAATTAAAGACATGTAGGAAATAGCTGTCTTAAACAGGGTACGTACAGCCTACAGTGAAGTCTTACACATGCTTATAGCGACAATCTTGGTATTCTGCAATCCTGGAAGTCAAATCTAGCAATCAACTTCGATTGACTGTTCTAATATTGTACGACCTTCACTTTTATTCGATCCGTGTGTACTTTGACTAACACAGCAGGCATGACGTCACGCGCGTTTCAGCTGGGAACAGGTCTTCTGGCTGTTTCAAGATGGCGGCTAAAGGAATAAACTCTGATCAGGTGAGTGTTTAAATACTCATATTCACGAGATGAAATCGATGTTACGCACTGATTTGTCTTTCTGGGCATTCGAAATGTCTGTGAGATTAATGAATTAACTGCCTGAAATGTACCGCGTATTGGCACTCTATTCATTGTCGTGTGGGTGTATGGATAACAAGCATAAAGCCAATACATAGGCTCCTGTTGTATTTACGCGGGGACACGCCCATATTTGTGGTAATGCCACACAATATTCTGTCTGGGCGTAGCATACGATAATTGTGTAAGAATGTGTTTTTTTCGTAATAAATGTTACTTTGGCAGAACGTTCAGAAATAATACCGTTACGTAATTGGCAGGCACGTTGTGTAATAAATTTAGATCGAGAAACGCAGTTGTGTTACTGTACCAGTCGTGAATCCGTTCGTTTAGCTGTATGCACAGGCATAATGTAAACAACAGTACAGAATTAACCGCTGTAGAAATAAATTCGTGGATGGGCTGAAAATTACGGTAAATCAATAATAATGCTCCTATGAAGTTTAAACTGCTTGCGGCACAGAAATACCCGTACTGTCATTTAAACTTAGAATTCGCAACAATATAGTGACTGAAATAAACAGAAGTATCCCTTTCCATCAACTTGGAAACCTTGCTGCAACTTGTCATTGTGTACGCCATAAAGGCATATGGGGGAGTGGCGGTATAGCGCCGCTCATTCGTAACGTCGGCAATGGTTGGCCGTTAGCTTCACGCCCGGCTGCTTTAGCCCGAAGAAAAAGCCCCTGTACCCATTGTATAGGGTAGGCCCCACAGCCGATTTGGACATTCTGCGTGAGAAAATACCTTGCCGTTTTCACGAATCGAACCACCATTCTTCAGTTACTCAGCCCATGGCCTAGTCATTCTACTGACTACGCCATCCCGGTTCCAGACATAGTTGTGCGCTGTCTAAATCGTGTGATAATGACGACAACTCGTTTCTCAGAATTTCGGAACTCAATTTACACACTTACGCACGTTCGGTAAGGCAGTTACGGCAGCGTTGGAATGCTGGATGACATTCAGCAGTAAAGCTAAACAAAAGACGAAGTAATTGATATCTGAAGTTCTTACGTCGTTGTCTATGAAGACTACTTGTTCCTGGAATGTTACTGCCCCCATCACCAGGGTAAAGGAGTCTAACACGAAGATGTAGGCAACGCACGTACCACCGCAAATTTGTTGCCCTTCCAAGTCTCATGGCGTCAAAATTCTAGAAAAAGCTATCTTTGACGAAGTGATTGACCATCGATTTCATAATCCTAAACTGGGGGGGGGGGTGGAGAAAAAAATGCAATATCTCTAATAAATGGTCCTTAGACTATAATAGTCTAAGTAGGAAAAGTAACAGGAGACTGGAGAATATTTCATTTAGAGAAGCTTCAGCATGTCCAACATCTCCTTCAGTCATGGTGCACAGGCCTAGGCCTACGCGTTATAGCCGGTGTAGACTCCCAGTTAATTCCGAGACACTGAATTATTTTGGTATCTAGCAGAATTATTCAGACAGGGAGTTCGTCCTTCGCAAGGCCACCACCTTCATAGAACTGCTGCTCAGATAAAACATCGACACGGGTCCCAATGTTCACAGTGTGATCCGAGTCCAAGATTTCGGTGTTCACGTGGTCGATACCAAGAATATAAGAATGTAGCAGGCGTAGAAGCGAGTACCATACAAAACTTTACGTCTGAAAGCTTGAAGAAAACAGGCAACGTAAAGCGCCAGTGGTGGTGGTACTAATAGCATAGTTGTGGCAGTAGTCTGATCATATTTTACTTTGGAAATAATTTATTGCTTAAATACAAATCCCGTTTACGTCAAAATATCCCGACATAACCTCGAGGTGTTGCACCGTCGCCATGTTTGAAACTTCTGACTTATACACTGCATTTCACATAAACGTTTACGTTCTGATCTAAATTCATGCATTGTTTCACGCTTCAATGGTCCATTATGTGACGTCATCAGACCCAAAGATAAGTAGCAGAATCATGAATCCGTAATGTATATAAAAAAAATGCCTCAACAACAGTTACACGTTTCTTTTTGTTACCCTACACTCTTTCATTAACTGGTCCTACCACTTCACAAATTTGCACGTCCATTTTATTACTAATCACAGGAAATTAAACATACGGCATTCGCGTGGCTCCAGTTGCGTAAAATTCAAACCGAGTTTCGTGTAACCGGTCATCTGGTTCAGAAACTGAAAAGGGAGGAAACAAACACGCACGCAGCATGGTGACCTTATAAGCCGGCTTTCTTTCTTTTCGTTAAGAAAGAAAATTTGGCCAAAAATCACAAATACGTGAATAAAGTAACAAATAAACCCTAGATTCCTGTTCCATCCAGACGAGATGCAATACCTTCAAATCGATACTACGCAAACCGTAACACTATAAACGAAACTGAACCGTTTTAAAAGTAATTCAGAATGCTTCTGTCGTGTTAGTGATAAAATTTGAAACTTCACGGTGGTTTTAAATTTATTGATGGCGTTTACCGTGCGTGGCGACGTAAAGTAGATCAATAAAAAAAAATGTTATTACTCATAATAAACATGGCACAGTTTCGCGAACAAATATATATACGCTTCAGACCGACTCTGCTGTCCCGGAGTTTTAGCGACCCACATAACCACAACCAGAAAAATAATATATTTTATTAAGCTACTTAATGTCTCTGTTTCAACTAAAGATCATATGGGACAGACAAAAACAGAATACATGGTCAGTGACGAGACGGTAAGAATCGGGAAGGAGGCAGTCATGGCCTGTCTCAATACCAAAGTGACACACTAACCTACTTTGTGGTTACTCCTTAAAGAAAACATTTTGTAGCATGCTAAAACATACATTGCAGTTTTAACACACCCTCAAATCTAGTCACACCCCAACAATCGGTCTGCACACTTGAGCTGTAATGAGCCAGGATAGCTTTGTCATTGTACTGTCTTATTACAAGTTGGAAGACAAAGTGTCTATTCCATGTGGGAACAGATTTTTCTTACAGAGTCTTTTGCATTCTCATCACTTCTTCATGTACCTCAACTACCTGGACACCTAAAATGAGAAATCTAATTATAAAAGTTGTGTTTTCAGTTATCATCTTTAACTGTGTCCCCTTTTCTTTGGGTTAATTAAACTATGCTGAAAATTTTTAATTTTAGAAAGACATGACACAAAAAGTATTCTTTTTATCAATCCACTTTTGTACTGTATTAGATTTTGTGCTTGTACATACGATTTTAAAATCCCTCTGATTTGGTGGGATTATATTCAGCACTGATCACACAAAAAATTTTGCTCTGTCCACACTTTTAAACCGCAAGTCTTGTAAATAATTACAGTAGACATTGTCAGATTACTAAAATGTTAAATTTCAAAGAGAACTGGTAGGAATGTGAGATCTAAGTTTCCGTGGTGATGGATTATGAAGGTAGTTCTTCTGAGATGTGACACCATGTTGTTTGGTAGTCAGGTGCCACTACCTGTCCCCCAAACTGCATGTTGTCACATCGACACTAACATCATGGCAGCAGTGTGTGTCCAGAATGTTATGAAACTGGCTGCTGTATCACGGAAGTTGTACAGAGAGGGAGGCCACACAGTTCAGACACTTGAGGACAGAAAGTTAATAAATGCTACAGAAAGAACAGGATGACTGGATTGATCGCTGCACTCAAACGTTTAGATATCTTAGCTGTAATGATTATGTACAGTTACCAGAATATGCATATTCAACAATCAAACCAAACCCAAATTCAACTTAACTTTAACTCATCCCAAATTTTGGTACTGGCATTTCCATCACAATGGCTGTAATGGTTACACAGTCATATCTCAGTTCCAGAGCCTTGTTTGTGATAACAGGATGGATGGTGTAGACAGTGGCATTGGCATATAAACAGAAGTTTTATGACACATATCCTCCTGAATACAACATGTGAAACGGTCCAGGAATCTAAACCATGATGATTGATGGCAGTATACTTATTTAATGCTTCTGATTATTCGATCCTGTGCTTTCAAGGACCCACACTCACAACTAAGCTCCAAAGAGAAACCCTTGTATATTCACCACACAATTCTCATAATAGTCACAGATTACTGTAACCACTCTTGTGCACTGTGTCACTTTCCAAAGTGCTGCAGCAGATAATATAGGCACTTTATGTGCCTAGATGACCCATAACATCTCAAGTATTTTGTGTTGTCTCCAAGCTGATGTCTTTCATTTCTTATATACATACGTAGATAACCAAGTGAAATGAGTGGTGGAGAAATATGTATTATTTTCGGTTTTTCTCTAGTTAAAGTATTTCTGTTAATTGTCTAATATTCTGAACAATGGAATTCATCAAAAATAATTATATAAAAACTCCGTTGTTTCCTCACAGTTGGCATATTGCTTATCAGTTACAATATGGTAAGGGTGTTAATGGAACTAATCACTGTTTATCCAAAGAATCATGCAGAACAGGTACAGTACCTACAGTCTGAAATCAAATTCAGTGCATTTTTAAAGTTAAGGCAGGTAGTGTAATATAAACTATGCTTTAAAGACATCTCAATGAAATTTAAATCCTTGGTGCTGAATTCCACTGAGTAAAATGGTAAATATTTTAAAACCACTTACTCATCCATCAGACAAAACAACATAACTTATTTAAAAGTGCACGTTTTGGCTTATGATCAAGCCATAATCAGGCTGTCTGTAGAATGAAAAGGTAAAAGTTAAAACTGTGATTACTAATTACCAGTTATACAATCACAGTTGTAAATTATATTTTTTCATTTTACATCCAGCTTGATGATGTTTTGATTATAAGCCAAAATATTTAAATACAGCTGATTTCCAGGCTTTTAAATATATAATTGTATCTGACAGGTTAGTGATTGGTTTTATTGTCTTCATAACACAAGGAGATGAATCACCTCAAAGGCAAATTTAATTTTAATTTTAACTTTAATGTTTTCCATCCCAAAGTGTTATAACATATGAATACAACATGTCAGTCAACAACACAACACTTTATTTTATATGTAATAAAAATAGTATATTGTCAGGGCGACATGTTTCGACCTTTATTAGGTCATCGTGGACCTGAAGATGATCTAATAAAGGTCGAAACATGTCGCCCTGACAATATACTGTTTTTATTGTATATAAAATAAAGTGTTGTGTTATTGCCTGACATGTTGTATTTATATCAAAGGCAAATGATTTGTTAAGTGAATTAACAGACTACACATAGAATTTGATGCTGAAAAGAGACAGTTGAATGATTACATTTCTCCCCACCTAGTAAAAGAAGACATATACAGTATTTCCATGTACAATTCTCCTCGTGTACATCCTTAATGAGAGAAATATTCACAAAAAGAAGGTACACAGACTGCAACATTATGAGATTTAGTATCACACTTTTTTGCAGATGACTGAGTATATTCAGTGGGCTGTTCAGTTCTGGAGGAAGGTGTTTTAACGCAGTTACAGCTTTCATACTCAAGTACTGTTTGCAAATCTGAGGAATCAGAATATATAACATTCTGTAAAATGAACTCAAATTGTGGGTTTAGTCCAGTCAAGAAGGTTCCCCAATATTATATGGAACCTTAAGTTCAAAATAGCCTGCCACTGGATTCAGTTATATGACACATAAATGAACTCCACATCCTGACATCTGCTCCTTTAAGAGTACAAAATTAAGTATAAATTATTCTCCATTAACTCCTTTTGTATCTTTCTCCCTCCTCCTCTCTCTTCCTTCAATTAGTTCCGGTACGTAAATCACCCTCCTTACAGAGTCTACTGAAGTTCCTGCAGTTTCCTTCAGAGTATTTATGTTCTTGCCCAACAAATTAACATAATCAAAAAAATATTCATGCAAGGTTGCTGGTGAAATTATACATATTTTACAGTAGTCATTGATCCTTTTAGATGCTTGTTCTAAGTGTAGCTGTGCAGATCCCACTGTCTCTGAACTACATCAGCAACAAAATGAATATGACCTGTACCTTCCCCCCTTGATTTTCAATCATATATCATAACTTAGGTAAATGCAAGGGTTTTATGTGAACACTACTCACACAGAAACTAGTGTTACAGTGTTTTGGTTTAGTGGAAAGCGAACAGCATTCTGAAACCTGAAATCCCACCGTAAATTTGAAGAAATGCTAAGGCTGTTAAGATTAATTTTGACAGCATATATAGGACATTGTTTCATAGCATTCCAGACATCTCTGTGGAATTGACAAGAAAGTTGATGAGTGCATAAATGACTTGAACAGGGGTTAACTATGACTTGCATAGGTATAAGACCAGCCTTCTCCTTGATTTGAAGCAGTGTCTGCAAGAATATGTTATAACTTCAAAAATAATAAAGTTTATAAAGACAGTGACAACACTAAGATGAAAAGAAATAATATTAACCCTTACACCTACACATCTTTCTAACAGTGACATAGGGCTAACTTCTACACCTAAAGGTTGGGCCAGTACTGAAATCAGAATTTCAGTTTTTATTTGTTTTCTTTTAATGTTCTCAATTTTGCTTGGAAGAAAGGTTATGTTCCTCTTGCTGCATTCTCTGTTTAGGTTCAAAAACACAAGTTTTTATAGAATGTATAACATGAGCCTGTGTCACCTTTGATGTGAATGCAAAATGGTACTGAAAGAAGTACACTTGGGTCAGCCCAGTTGATATGCTAGAAAGACTTGCATATTTTCAGGGTTGGTCATGAAAGTGTTACATACCTCACTGGTTGACATGCTGTTGATGATGAAAACACCTTCTCCACAGCTGTTGTGACAGATGGAACAGCACAAATTCACTTTCTTACAACAGGAAAATGCACACACTGTTTCTGAAAACTGTTCACTCTGCTGTACAAAACACTTAATTCCACATCGAAGAGCCAACTGTTTAAAATTTCACACACACACACACACACACACGCATTTTCACAAAGCCACTGAGTGAGCAAAAACTTTACACACTTAGTACAGTCATGATCCAGACACTGCAATTTAATTCAGACTAGTTCCAGGAATTTAAGTCTGTTAAGGATAAAATTAAAGATAAATTTTACACTGTACCTAATGTATCAGACTATGAAGGCATAAAGAATGGCATAAAATAGAACTCAGCACATACAGTTGTAATTCACATTAGATCATGGCAAGAGACCACTTTCAGGATCTGGCCACCTTGTGCCAGAGAAGCTCTCCTAATACCCATCAGCTGACGGTTCCTAACAACAGCAGTTAAATTCGTTTTAAATTATTTCTTAAACGTTTCTTACAAAAACTGCTACCATGAGACAGCTAGCAGTGACCAATGGTGCGCAGCACTTGAGATATGAATTGCGTAAATTTCATTATTATGTATCATTCACAACTATGAATTGGAGGCGTATAATACCACAATATTATTTGAATTACTGAAAACCTAAAAAGACAAAATAATAATTCATTTAAACCTAATAAGCACTTTCAAGAACAATAGGTAAAATGCTGTGCCAATCGGGCCCCGAAACTTTGGCTTCCTGTTGGCGCGCGTTTGTGGACGATGGAACGACAGAGCACGTCACTCGATATATCGATGTTAGATTTATAGCTTCGCGCTATATGTAATTAATCAAATAAGTATGTCAGTGTTGCCAAAAGAAACTAGGCCCTACGTCCCAACTCCTGAATGGTATCGTGGAAAAGATCGTTCAGTGTGTGAGAGAATGGTGGCCGTTGAGAATGTTGACGGAAACGATTACCGTTTGTTCTAAGAAAACAATGGAAATCATAATAATGCAGAATATGTAGAAATACGTCTAACCTACAAAAATTACCACCATGAGTTAGGTTACTATTGTGCTTTACGAGTTAACTGACAGATTTTTGTACAACAGATACGAAACATTGTCGTGCAGATAATGAAGAAATTTGTAAATTAATTTTGGAATAGCATAGCAGGGCATCAGTGACATACATTTTTCAGTTATCATGACCAGTGACGCGTGTAGTTGTTGAATTCCAAGCGCTTCTGTTTAATTAATAGCAATAAGTCCAGGCATTAAAATTTCGCAATTTACGCGTTTAGTAACCATGGGTTACAACTCCCTCAATTTGATACAGGTCTAGAAGGCGGTGATTGTAGTGTGATCTGACCTCAATAGATGTCGCGCATAGGCCCTCTTGTTGCGTATAATGTCAGCTGTTCCTCTTGTTCGTGGCTGTAGGTCATGTAATGTGCTTCGCGTTTTGCTGTGCATGCGTAAACTTGCGCGGACGTCGGGGAATGTTCGGGTGCGTTCATTCCGAAATAATATTTAATTACACAGAAGAAAGAGCTTCACGTAAAAGCTGCTCCAGGCTTCCGTGTAAATTATGTGTACTCAAGAATTGCCACATTCAGGCGTGAGATTCTGCGCGTAAGACAGGTGACCTTTGCTTGGTGTCCTTGACCGCAAAGAATGTGACGTCCAACATGAGGTATCTTGTCCAATTGTTGAGTAACTATCCGTAGGCGTACCGACCAAGATAACAACGGACATGTGCAGTTGTTGTCACTGCCAGTCACATTCTGTTAAAAGAAACATGGTATTGCTCTTTAGTCACACACTAAATTACTAACAAATTGACTCAATCTGCTGATTCTAATTTAATACTCATAGATGAAGACATTCCTCACCTTATGTTATCCAAAGAGTTCATACCTTTGGCTGCATTAAACGGCAATTTGTGTAAGGTTACGAGGTTTCTGGAGTTTGTGTTTGTTCTCGCATTAAAAAAAATAACGTCTCTGAAACAAAGTTTGTTCCGCACGCAGTTACTGTAGAATTTGTGTCGCGTATGCCTCTACATAAGGACATACGATCCGGACTTGTCTGTACAAGATACAGAAAACATGCAATAAAGTTGCTGTAAATGTAATGGAAATACCCACGAAGACCTTGAACTAACGCAGAAAGAGAATTCGAAATTAATACCACCAGATCAAACCAATAACCCAAGCCACAAACATTGATTCTTTAAACGAAACTGGATCCGACGATGTGAATTAAGGAAGAGAGTATGAAGAACCCAATGGATCCTACTGGCCTCCCCTGTTACCTTGCAACCCAGACTTCTCTTTCTGTGTCATTTTTAGGTCTTCGTGGGTGTTCTCACAATTGATGCTGTATATTTATGTTACATACTGTTGACAAAACCCGATCCTAGTTGTAGTACACATAACGACAGAGGCTACGCAGTTTTCAAGTGATTGAAAATAGTTCATTCTTTTGCATCCAGCCGCGGCCGAGAACAGGTACACGACCCGAAACTATGTTATTGCATGAATGAGATACGATGAGTGAAGTCCAGAAACCAATCACGTCCAAATTTAATATGGGTAATCCCCCCCCCCGCTTGACGATGCGGCCCAACTCGGGCCCAGAGCTCATCATTCTTGACATTTCTACATCCCACACAACGACGTACCACAGTCAGCAGG
>Ga0123352_10001862_pt1 | contig 28681 bp, 12 predicted proteins | sample TergutLab28metaG_FD_89700 | JGI IMG/M metagenome (GOLD analysis project Ga0123352, IMG submission 89700) | Labiotermes labralis P1 segment gut microbial communities from Petit-Saut dam, French Guiana - Lab288 P1 | ecosystem: Host-associated > Arthropoda: Insects > Digestive system > Gut ... | reverse complement strand
GATACTTGTGACTGTGTTAAGGAAGTATTACGAAGGTGGCATGAGAGGAATATAGCTGTGTGTTTACTGACGGTACATGTGACTGTGTTAAGGAAGTATTAATAAGGTGGCATGAGAGGAATATAGCTGTGTGTTTACTGACGGTACGTGTGACACTATTAAAGTACTATTTATATGTCAATAAGATACGAATGTATCTCTGTGTTTATTGACGGTAAGTGTGACCGTTAAGTTAATATTTATAAGATAACGTTACAGGACTGTAGCTGTGTGTTTACTGTCGGTACGTGTGACTGTGTTATGGTGGTATTTATATGGCTGCATGAGAGGTCTGCAGGTGTGTTTGCTGACGGTACGTATGATTGTGTTATAGTAATATTTGTATGAAAATATGACAGGAATGTAGCTTGTGTTTACCGACGGTACCGGCGACCGTCATACCGTATACGTGTATACTGCAAACAGCACACAGTTATACCGTATACCGGTACACTGCAAACAGCACACAGTTATACCATACACCGGTAAACTGCAAACAGCACACAGTTAAATCTTATACCGGTAAACTGCAAACAGCACACAGTTATACCGTATACAGGTAAACTGCAAACAGCACACAGTTATACCGTACACCGGTACACTGCAAACAGCACACAGTTATACCGTATACCGGTACACTGCAAACAGAACACATTTATAACGTATACCGGTACGTACAAAGGTACAGTGCAAACAGCACACATTTATACCGTATACCGGTACACTGCAATCAGCACACAATTATACCGTATACCGGCACATTGCTAAAAGCACACAGTTATACCGTATAATGGAATACTGCAAACAGCACACAGTTATACCTTATACCGGTACACTGCAAACAGCACACAGTTATACCGAATACCGGTACACTGCAAACGGCATACAGTTATAGCGTATACCGGTAAACTGCAAACAGCACACGGTCATACCGTATACCGGTATACTGCAAACAGCACAGTTATACCGTATACCGGGATACTGCAAACAGCAGACATTTATAACGTATACCGGAATACTGCAAACAGGAGACATTTATACCGTATACAGGTACACTGCAATCAGCACACAATTATACCGTATACCGGCACATTGCAAACAGCACACAGTTATACCGTATACCGGTATACTGCAAACAGCAGACATTTATACCGTATACCGGTACACTGCAATCAGCCCACATTTATACCGTATACCGGTACACTGAAAACGACACACAGTTATACCGTATACCGGTAAAATGCAAAGAGCACACGGTCATAACGTATACCAGTATACTGGTAACAGCAAACAGTTATAACGTATACCGGTTACTGCAAACAGCAGACATTTATACAGTATACCGGTACACTGCAAACAGCACACAGTTATACTGCATACCGGTAAACTTCAAACAGCATAAAGTTATATCGCATACCGGTACACTGCAAAGAGCATATATTTACACCGTATACCGGTACACTGCAAACAGCACATATTTATAACGTATACCGGCACACAGCAAACATCAAACACATACCATATACCGGTACACTGCAAAGAGCACACAGTAATACCGCATACCGGTATACTGCAAACAGCACACAGTTATACATCATACCGGTATACTGCAAACAGCACAAGTTATACCGAATACCGGTACACTGCAAAAAGAAAACAGTTATACTGTATACCGGTACACTGCAACCACCACATATTTATAACGTATACCGCTAAACTGAAAAGACCAAACAGTTATACCGTATGCCGGTAAACTGCAAATAGGACACAGTCATACCGTATACGGTTATACTGCAAACAGCACACAGTTATACCGTCTACCGGTATACTGCAAACAGGACACATTTATACCGTATACGGATACACTGCAAACAGAAAACATTTATACTTTATACCTGTACACTGCAAACAGAACACACTTATACCGTATACAGGCACACTGCAAACAGCACACATATATACCTTATGCAGGTACACTCTAAACAGAACTCATTTATACCGTATACCGGTACAATGGAAACAGCACATATTTATAAGGTATACCGGTACGTACAAAGGTACAGTGCAAACAGAACACATTTATAACGTATACCGGTACACTGCACACACCAAAGAGTTATAACGTATACCGGTACACTGGAATCGCACTTAGTTATATTCTATATCGGTACACTATAAGCAGCATACATTAATACCGTATATCGGTACTCTGTAAACACAACATATTTGTACCGTATACCGGTACACTGCAAACAGCACGCAGTTGTACCGCATACCGTTACACTGCGAACACCACACAGTTATACCGTAAACCGGTACACTGTAAAGACCACACAATTATACCGTATATCGGACCACTGTAAACAGCACACAGTTATACCGTATAACGTTAAACTGCAAAGCACCACACAGTTATACCGTATACCGGTACACTGCAAAAAACACACAGATATACTGTATACCGGTACACTGCAAACAGCACACAGTTATACCCAATAGAGGTACACTGCAAACAGCACAAAGTTATACCGTATACCCACCACTCAAAACAGCACACAGTTATCCCTATACCGGTACACTGCATACAGCACACATTTAAACCGAATAACGGTACACTGCAAACAGCACACACTTACACCGTACACAGGTACACTGCAAACACCACTCAGTTATACCGTATACCCACCACTGGAAACAGCACACCGTTTTTCCCTATTCCGGTACACAGCATACAGCACCCATTTATACCGAATAAAGGTAAACTGCAAACAACACACACTTACACCGTACACAGGTACACTGCAAACACCACACAGTTATACCGTATACCCTACACTGGAAACAGCACACAGTTTTTCCCTATACCGGTACACAGCCTACAGCACACAATTATACCGATTACCGGTACACTGCAAACACCACACAATTATACCGTATACCGGACCATTGTAAACAGCACACAGTTATACCGTATAACGTTAAACTGCAAACAACACACAGTTATACCGTATACCGGTACACTGCAAAAAACACACTGTTATACAGTATACCGGTACACTGCAAACAGCACACAGTTATACCCAATACAGGTACACAGCAAACAGCACACAGTTATACCGTATACCCACCACTGGAAACAGCACACAGTTATTCCCTATACCGGAACACAGCATACAGCACTCAGTTATACCGAATACCGGTACACTGCGAACAGCACACACTTACACCGTACACAGGTACACTGCAAACACCACACAGTTATACCGTATACACTAAACTGGAAACAGCACACATTTTTTCCCTATACCGGTACACAGCATACAGCACACAGTTATACCGAATACCGGTACAATGCAAACACCACACATTTATACCGTATACCGTTAAACTGCAAACACCACGCAGTTATAATGTATACAGGTTACTGCAAAAAGCACACATTTATACCGTATACCGGTATACTGTAAACTACACACATTTGTAACGTATAGCGGTACACTTTAATCACCACACAATTATTACCAATACCGGTACACTGCAAACACCATACAGTTATATCGTACACCGGTACACTGCAAACAGCACGCAGATATATCGTATACCGGTACACTGCAAAGAGCACACGATCATACCGTATACCGATATACTGCAAAGAGCACAAAGTTATACCGTATACCGGTATACTGTAAAGAGCACACATTTATACCATATACCGGCACACTGCAACAATACATATTTATACCGTATACTGGTACACTGCAAACAGCACACATTTATACCGTATACCGGTACAATGCAAAGAGCACACAGATATACTGCATACCGGTAAACTTCAAACAGCATACTTTTATACTTTATACATTTACAGGCAAACACCACACATTTATACCGTATACCGGTACACGGCAAACAGCTCACAGCTATACCGTATACCGGGACACTGCAAACAGCACACAGTTATACCGTATACCGTTATACTGCAAACAGCACACAGTTATACCTTATACCGGTAAACTGCAAACACCACACATTTATACTTTATACCGGTACACTGCAAACACCACACAGATATCCGATACCGTTACACTGAAACGGCACATATTTATACCGTAAACCGGTACACTGAAAACAGCACACAGTCATACCGTATACCGGTATACTGCAAACAGCACACAGTTATAAAATATACCGGTATAGTGCAAACAGGAGACACTTATATCGTATAACGGGTCACTGCAAACAGCACAGCTATACTGCATACCGGTACACTATAACAGCGTACAGTTATACCGTATACCGGTACACTGCAAACAGCATACATTTATACCGAATATATGGTTCACTGCAAAGAGCACATATTTATACGTTGTACCGGCACACTGCAAACACCAAAATATTATACCATATACCGGTACACTTCAAAGAGCACACATTTATACCGCCTACCGGTATACTGCAAACTGCACACATTTATACCTCATACCGGTATACTGCAAACAGCAAATAGTTATACCGTGTACCGAAACACTGCAAACAGCACACAGTTATACCGCATACCGGTACACTGCAAACAGCACATATTTATGTCGTATACCGTCACACTGAATAGACCATACATTTATAACGTATGCCGGTAAACTGCAAAGAGCACACCTTTATACCGTATACAGGTATAGTGTAAACAGCACACTGTTATACTGTATACCGGTATACTGGAAACAGCACACTTTTATACCGTATAACGGTATACTGCAAGCAGCACACAGTTAAAAATTATACCAGTAAACTGCAAACAGCACACATTTATACCGTTTACCGGTACGCTGCAAACAGCACACAGTTATACATTATACCAGTACACTGTAAACAGAACACGTTTCAATCGTATACCGGTACACGGCAAACACCACACATTTATAACGTATACCGGTACGTACAACGGTACAGTGCAAACAGCACGCATTTGTACCTATATCGGTACAATGCAAAAGGCACACAGGTATACAGTATACTGGTACACTAAATCAGCATATATTTATACCTTATACCGGTACACTGTAAACAAAATATTTGTACAGTATACCGGTATACTACAAAGAGCAACAATTATACCGTATACTGGTACACTGCAAACAGCACACATTTATACCGTATACCGGTACACTGCAAACTGGACACACTTATACCGCATACCGTTACACTGCAAATAGCACACAGTTATACCGTATACCGGTACGCAGCAAACAGCAGACATTTATACCGTATACCGGTACACTGCAAACACAACACAGTTATACCGTATACCGGCACACTGTCAAGAGCACACAGTTATACCGTATAAGGGTACACTGCAAACACCACACAGTTATACTATATAACGTTACACTGCAAACAAAAACAATTCTACCGTAAACCGGTACACTGCAAACAGCACAGAGTTATACCCTATACAGGTACACTGCAAACAGCACACATTTACACCGTATACCGGTAAACTGCAAATACCATACAGTTATACCGTATACATGTACTCTGCAAACAGCACACAGTTATACCTATACCGGTACACTGCAAACGCCACACATTTATACCGTATACCGGTAAACTGCAAACAGCAAACAGTTATAACTTATACCGTTACACTGCATACAGTACGCAGATATAACGTGTACTGGTACACTGCAAAGAGCACACGGTCATAACGTATACCGGTTTACTGCAAACAGCACACATTTATACCGCATACCAGGAAACTGCAAACAGCGCACAGTTATATCGTATACCGGTACACTGCAAACAGCACAAATTTATACCATATACAGGCATACTGCAACACCACACACTTATACCGTATAACGGTACATTGCAAAATGCACACATTTATGCCTTATACCGGTTCACTGCAAGCACCACACAGTTATACCCTATACCGGTACACTGCAAACACCAAACATTCATACCGCGTACCGATACACTGCAAAAAACACACAGTTATACCTATACCGGTACGCTGCAGACAGCACAAGCTATACCGTATAACGGTACACTGCAAAAAGCACACACTTATAACTTATACCGGTACACTTCAAACACCGCAGTGTTGTACGGTATACTGGTAAACTGCAAAAGAGCACATAGTTATACTGTATACCGGTAAACTGCTAACATGACACATTTATTCCGTATACCGGTAAAGTGCAAACGGTACACATTTATAACGTAAATCGGTACACTGCAAACAGCAGAGATATATCGTATACCGTTATAATACAAACAGAACACAACTATAACGTATACCGGTACACAGCAAACACATCACAGTTATACCGTAAACCGGTACACTGCACAAAGAACAAGGTATTCCGTATACCTGTACTCTGCAAACAGCACACACATATACCTTATATCGGTAAACTGCAAACACCACCCGGATATACCGTATACCGGCACACTACAAAGGGCACACTTTATACGTTATACCAGAACACAGCAAACAGCACACAGTTATACCTAAACCGGTACACTGCAAACACCACTCATTCATACCGTATACATGAAATCTGCAAACAGCACACGGTTAGAACGTATACCGGTACACTGCAAACAGAACACAGTTATACCGTACTCCGGTATACTACAAACAGCACAAGTTATACCGTATACCGGTACACTGCAAATACCACACAGTTATACCGTGTATCGGTACATTGCAAACAGCACTCTTAATCAGGATACAGGTACACTGCAAACAGCACACGGTCATACCGTATTCCGGTATACTGCAAACAGCACACAGTTATACCGTATACCGCTATACTGCAAACAGCAGACATTTATACCGTATACAGGTACACTGCACAAAGAACACTGTTATACCGTATACCGGTACACTGCATACAGCACACATTTATACAGTATACCGGTACATTGCAAACACCACAAGTTATACCGTATACGGTTACACTGCAAACAACACACAGTGATACCGTATACCGGTAAACTGCAAACAGCACAAGTTATACACTATACTGTTACACTGCAAACAGCACACACTTACACCGTATACCGGTACATTGCAAACAGAACATATTTATAAGCTATACCGGTAAACAACAAACAGCACACAGTTATAATTTATACAGGTATCCTGCAAAAAGAACACAGTTATAACGTATACCGGAGCGCTGCAATCACCACACATTTAAAACGTATCCCGGTACACTGCAAAAACCACACAGATATAACGTATACCGGTACACTGCAAACAGCACGCAGTAATGCATGCATACCGGTACACTGTGAAGAGAACACAGTTATAAAGTATACTGCAAAGAGCAGACAATTATAACTTTTACCGGCACACTGCAAACAGCACACAATTATAACGTATACGGGCACACTGAAAAAATACACACGTATTCCGTATACCTGTATACTGCAAACAGCACATGTTTATACCGTATACTGGTACACTGCAAGCACCACACATTTATACCCTATACCGGTACACTGCAATCAGCACACAGTTATACCGTATACTGGTATACTGTAAACAGCACCCAGTTATACCGTGTACCGGTATACTGCAAACAGCACAAGTTATACCGTATACCGGTACACTGAAAACACCACACATTTATACCATATACCGGTACACCACAATAACCACACAGTTATACCGTATACCGGTACACTGCGAACAGCATACAGTTATACCGTTTTCCGGTACACTTCAAAAAGCACACGGTCATACCGTATACCTGTATACTACAAACAGCTCACAGTTATACTGCATACGGGTACACTGAAAAAACCACACATTTATACCGTATACAGGTACACATAAAAAAGCATATATTTATACCGTATACCGTTACACAGCAAACACCTCACATGTATACTGTATACCTTTACACTGCAAACAGCACACAGTTATATCGTATACTGGTATAGTGAAAACAGCATAAAGTTATACCGTATACCGGTACACTGCAAACAACACACAGTTATACAGCATACCCGTACACTGCAAACAGCACACATTTATACCGTAAAAAGGCACAATGCAAACACCACACGTTTTTACCTTATGCCGGTATACTGCAAACAGCAATCATTTATACCGTATACCGGTACAATGCAACACAACACATTTATACCGTATACTGGAACGTTCACCGGTACAGTGTAAACAGCACACATTCATACCGTATACCAGTACACTGCAAATAACACACAGTTATACCGTATAACGGTACACTGCAAACGGCTCAATGTTATACTGTATACCGTTACACTAAAAACAGCATAGACTTATGCCGTATACCGGTACACTGTAAAAACAACATATTTGTACCGTATACCGGTATACTGCAAACAGCACACCGTTATACCGTACAGTGTGATACCGCAAAGAGCACACAGTTATTCCGTAACCGGTACACTGCAAACATCACAGAGTTATACCGTATACAGATACACTGCAAACGGCACACATTTATACCTGATGCCGGTACACCCCAAACAGCAAACATTTATACCGTATACCCGCACACTGCAAACTCCAATCAAGTACACAATATACCGGTACACTTCTAACAGCACACAGTTATACCGTAAACCGTTACACTACAAACAGCACACATTTATATCGTATACCGGTACACTGCAAACAGAACACAATTATAATGTATACAGGTACACTGCAAACAGTACAATTTATACCGTATACCGGCACACTGCAAACAGCACACAGTTATACTGTATACAGTTACAATGCAAACAGCACAAATTTTAACCGTATACAGGCACACTGCAAACACCACACATTTATAACTTATGCTGGTACACTGCAAACAGTACTCATTTATACCTCACACCGGTACACTGCAAAAACCACACATTTATACCGTTTACCGGTACGTACACCGGTAGAGTGCAAACAGCACACATTTATACCTATACCGGTACACTGTAAACAACAAACAGTTATACCGTACACCGGTACACTGTAAATGTCACAGAGTTATACCGTATACCGATACACTGCAAACAGCACACACATATAATGTATACCGGTACACTGCAAACACAACACAGTTTTACTTATACCGCTACACTGCAACAGCAGATGTCATACCGTGTACCGCTATACTGCAAACAGCACACAATTATACCGTATACCGGTGTACTGTACACACCGCACATTTATAACTTATACGGTACACTTCAAAGAGCACACATTTATACCGTATACCGTTGCACTGCAAACAGCACACATTTATATCGTATACCGGCAAACTGCAAATAGCACTCTTTTATACCATATACCGGAACACTGCAAAGACCGCACAATTATACCGCATACCGGTAACCCGTAAACAGCACACAGTCATACTGCATACCGGGACACTGCAAACAGCACACAATTATACCGTAACCGATACATTGCAAAAAGGACACAGTTATACCGTATACCGGTACACTGCAAACAACAAAATTATACCGTATACCGGTACACTGGAAATAGCAAACATTTATAACTTATCCCGGTACACTGCAAACAGCACACAGTCATACCGTATTCCGTTACACTACAAACAGGACACTTTTATACCGCATACCGGTACACTGCAAAGAGCACACATTTATACCGTAAACCGGTTCACTGTAAGCACCACACAGTTATACCGTATACCGGTACACTGCAAACGTCACACAGTTATACTGTGTACCGGTACACTGCAAACAGCACACAATTATACCGTATACCGGTACACTGCAAACAGGACACAATTTTACCGTTTACCGGTACACTGCAAACAGCAGAAGTAATACCGTGTACCGCTATACTGCTAACAGCAAACAATTATACCGTATACCGTAGTACTGCAAACAGAACATATTTATACCTTATACCGTTGCACTGAAAACAGCACACATTTATACCGTATACCTGCACTCTGCAAACAGCACACGTTTATACCGTATACCGGCACACTGCAAACAACACACTTTTATACTGTATACCGGCACACTGTAAACACCACACAATTGTACCGTATACCGGTACACTGAAAAACAGTACACATTCATATCGTATACCGGCAAAATGAAAACAGCACACATTTATAGCATATACCGGCACTTTGCAAAGAGCACATAATTATACCGTATACCGGTGCACTGCAAAAAGCACATAGTTATACCGTATACCGGTATACTGAAAACAGCACAAGTCATAAGGTATACCGGTACACTGCATACACCACAGTTATATCGCATACCGGTACACTGCAAACACCACACAGTTATACCGTATACCGTTACAATGTAAACAGAACACAGTTATACAGTATACCCGGTACACTGCAAACAGCACACGGTCATACCTTATACCGGCATACTGCAAACAGCAGACTTTTATACCGTATACCGGTACACTGCAAACAACACACATTTATACCGTATACCGGTACACATCAAAGAGCATATTATTATACCGTATACCGTTACACTGCAAACACCACATATTTATACTGTATACCGGTACACTGCAAACGGCAAACATTTATACCGTAAACCGGTCCACTGCAAACAGCACACAGATATACCTTATACCGGTACACCGCAAACAGCACACGGTTTTACCGTATACCGATACAATGTAAACAGCACACATTTATACCGTATACAGGCACACTGCAAACAGCACACATTTATAAGGTATACCGGTACAATGCAAACAATACAGTTATACCGCATAACAGTACACTGCAAACAGCACACATTTATACATTATACCGGTACACTGCAGAAGCAGTTATTTATATAGTATATCGTCACACTGAAAACACCACAAATTATAACGAATACCGGTACGTTAACCGGTACAGTGCAAACAGCACATATTTATACCGTATACCGGTACACTGCAAACACCACAAGTTATACCGTACACCGGTGCAATGCAAACGGCACACAGTGATAATGTATACCGAAACACTACCAACAGCATACATTTATACCATATACCGGTACACTGTAAACACAACGTATATTTACCGTATACCGGTATACTGCAAACAGCACAAGTTATACCTTATAATGTTATACTGCAAACATCACACGTTTATGCCGTAACCGGTACACTGCAAACAGCACAAATTTATACCGTATAACGGTAAACTGCAAACAGCACACATTTATAACATATACAGGCACACTGCAAATAGCACATAGATATACCGTATACCGGTATAATGCAAACAGCAAAATTTATACGGCATACCGGTACACTGACAACACCACACAGCTATATAGCATAGCGGTACACTGCAAACACCACACAGTTATACCGCATACCGGTACAAAGTAAACACCACATGTCATACCGTATACCGGTATACTGCAAAAGAGCACACAGTTATATTGTATACCGGTATACTGCAAACAACAGTAATTTATACCATATAACGGTACACTGCAAACAGCACACTCTTATACCATATACCGGTACACTGAAAAGAGCGCACATATATACAGTTTACCGGTACACATCAAACAGCATATATTGATACCTTATACCATTACACTGCAAACACCACATATTTATACGATATACCGTTACACTGCAAACAGCACATAGTTTTACAGTATACTGGTATACTGCAAAAAGCATACAGTTATAATTTATATACCAGTACAATGCAAACACCACACAGTTATACTGCATACGGTACACTTCAAACAGCACACATTTATACCGTATACCGGTACACTGCAAACAGCATACAGTTATAAGTTATAACGGTACACTGCAAACAGCACACAATTATACCGTATACCGGTACACTGAAAACAAAAAACAGTTTTACCGTGTACAGCATCACTGCAAACACCGAACATTTTTACCTTATGCCGGTTCACTGCAAACAGCAGTCATTTATACCGTATACCGGCACACTGCAAACACCACACAATTATGCTTATACCGGTACGTACAACGGTACTGTGCAAACAGCACCCATTTATACCGTATACCACTAAACTGCAAACACCACACAGTTATACCGGTATAACTGTAGAATGTAAACGGCACACAGTTATACTGTATACCGGTACACTAAAATCAGCATACATTTATACCGTATACCGGTACAATGTAAACAAATCATATTTGTAACGTATACCGGTATAATGATAACAGAAAATAGTTATACCCTTTACTGTTACACTGCAAACATCACACAGTTATACATTATACCTGTACACTGCAAACACCACACATTTATACCGTATACCGGCACACTGCAAAGAGCACACAATTACACCGTATACCGGTACACTGCAAACAGGACACAGTTTTACGTCGTACCGGTACACTGTAAACAGCAGGGTTTATACCGTTTATACTGCTAACAGTACACAATTATACAGTATACCTTTGTACTGCAAAGAGCACACATTTATACCTTTTACCGGTACACTGCAAACAGAAAAAAATTATACCGTATACCGGCACACTGCAAACAGCACACAGTCATACCGCATACCGGTACACTGCAAACACCACATTTATAACGTATACCGGTACATTGCAAACACCAAACAGTTATAACGTATACCGGTACACTCTAAACAGCACACAGTCATACCGCATAACGGCACCCTGCAAACAGCACACAATTATACACTATACCGGCACACTGCAAACAGCACACAACTATACCGTATACCGGTACACGGCAAACAGGGCAAAGTTTTAACGCATACCGGCACACTGCAAACAGCAGAGTTTATAACGTGTACCGCTATACTGCAAAAAGCACACATTTATACCGTATTCCGGTGTAGTGCAAAGAGCACACATTTATACCTTATACCGGTACACTGCAAACAGAACACATTTATACCGTATACCGGCACATTTCAAACAGCACACATATATACCGTATACCGGTACACTGCAAACAGAACACTTTTATATTTTATACAGCCAAAATGCAAACAGCACACATTTACACCATATACCGGTACACTGCACACAGCAAACAGTTATACCGTATGAAGGTACACTGCAAAAATCAAACAAGTATACCTTAAACCTGTACACCGAAAACAGCACACATTTATAACGCTTACCGGCACAATCCAAACAGTACACAATTATATCGTATACCGGTACACTGGAAACAGAACACTTTTTTACCGTGTAGAGGTACACTGCAAACACAACACATTTCTACCTTATGCCGGTACACTGCAAACAGCACTCATTTATACATTATACAGGTACACGTTAAAACCACACATTTATACCGTATACCGGTACATAAACCGGTAGAGTGCAAACAGCACACATTTATAACTTATACCAGTTTACTGCAAACACCACACATTTATACCGTATACCGGTACACTGCAAACATCACACATTTCTACCGTATACCGGCAAACTGCAAACAGCACACAATTATACCGTATACCGGTAAACTGTTGACCCAACATCTTTGTACCTTATACCGGTATACTGCAAACAGCACAAAGTTATACTTTAACCGGTACACTGCAAACAGCAAACAGTTATACCGTATAACTTTATACTTCAAACCGCACACATTTATACGTATACCGGTACAATGCAAACACCACACATTTATACCGTATACCGGCGCAATGCAAACACCACACAATTATGCTTTATACAGGTAAACTGCAAACAGGACACAGTTTTACCGTATGCCGATACACTGGAAACAGCAGAAATCATACCGTGTACCGCTATACTGCAAACAGCACACATTTATGCCGTATACCGTCACGCTGCACACACCACATAATTATACCGTATACCGGTACACGGCAAAGGGCACACATTTATATCGAAAGGCAGCAAATTGCAAACAGCACACATTTATACCATATAACGGCACACTGCACACAGCATAAAATTATACCGTATACCGGTACACTGCAAACAACACAGAGTTATAACTTATACCGGTACACTGCAAAAAACACAGTTATCCGTATACCGGTATACTTCAAACGGCACAAGTTATTCCGTATACCGGTACACTGAAAACACGACACAGTTATTCCGTATACGGGTACACTGTAAACAGCAAACAGTTATAACGTATACCGGTACACTGCAAACAGCATACGATCTTACCGTATACCGGTATACTACAAAGAGCACACAGTTATTCCGTACACTGTTATACTGCAAACAGCAGACATTTATACCGTATACCGGTACACAGCAAACAGCACACTCTTATACCGCATACCGTATACTGCAAACAGCTCACATTTATTCCGTATAACGGTACACATCAAATAGCTTATATTTTTACCGTATACCGTTACACAGCAAACAACATCCATTTATACCGTATACCGTTACACTTCAAACAGCACTCAGTTATACCGTATAATAGTATACTGCAAACAGCAAACAGTTATACCGTATACCGGTACACTGCTAACAGCACACATTTACACTGCATACCGGTACAGTTCAAACAGTAAACTATTATACCGTATAGCAGTACACTGTAAACAGAACACATTTATACCATATACCGGTACACTGCGAACAGCACACATTTATACCTTATACCGGGACACTTAAAACCGCACACAGTTATACAGTATACCGGTACAATGCAAACAGCACAAGATATACCGTATACAGGCACACTGCAAACACCACACATTTACACATTATACCGGTACAAGCAAACACCACACATTTATACCGTATACCGGTATGTACACCGGTACAGTGCAAACAGAAAAAATTTATACCGTATACCGGTACACAGCGAACAGCATAACTTTATACCTTATACCGGTACACCGTAAACACAAAATATTTTTACCCTACACCGGTATACTGCAAACAGCACACAGGTATTCCGTAAGCAGTACACTGCAAACAGCACACATTTATACCGTATACCGGCACATTGCAAACACTAAACAATTATACAATATACCGGTACACTGCAAACAACACACAGTTACACCGTGTACCGGTATACTGCAAACAACACAAAATTTTACCGTATACCGGTACACTGCAAACAGCACACATTTATACCGAATACCGGTACATTGCAAACGGCACAAAATTATACTGTTTAGAGGTACACTGCAAACACCACACATTATACCGTATACCGGTATACTGCAAACAGCACACAGTTATACCCTATACCGGTACACTGCAAACCAACACACAGTTGTACCGTATACAGGTACAGAAAAAAAGCACATATTTATACCGTATATCGGCACACGGAAAACACCACACAGTTGTAACTTATACCGGTACATTGCAAATATCACACATTTATACAGTATACCGGCACACTGCAAAGAGCACACAAGTGTACCGTATGCCGTTACACTGCAAATAGGACACACTTTTAACTATACCGGTACACTGCAAACAGCAGAATTAATACAGTGTACCGCTATTCTGTAAAACAGCCAACAACTATACCTTATACCGTCGTACTGCAAAAAGCACACAATTATACCGTATACCGGTTCACTGCAATCAGCACACATTTATATAGTATACCTGCAAAATGTGAACAGCACAAATTTATACCATATACCGACACACTGCAAAGGGCACAAAATTATACCGTGTACCGGTACACTGCAAACAACACAGTCATTTCGTATAACGGCACACTGCAAAAGGCACACAATTATACCGTATACCTGTACACTCCAAACAGCACACATTTATATATTATAACGGCAAACTGCAAAAGGCACACTTTTATACCATATACCCATACACTGCAAACACCACACATACATACCGCATACCGGTACACTGAAAAAACACCCAGTTATACCGTATACCGGTACACTGCAAACAGCACAAGTTATACCGTATACCGTTACACTGCAAACAGCACACACTTATACCGTACACCGGTACACTTCAAACACCGCACAGATATACGTTATACCGGTAAACTGAAAACAGCACACAGTTATACACTATACCGTTATAATGCAAAAAGCACACAGTTATACCGTATACCGGTACACTGCAGGGACCACACATTTATAACCTATACCGGTATACTGCAAAGAGCACACAGTTATACTGCATACCGGTACATTTCAAGCAGCACATATTTATACTGTACACAGTTACACTGCAAACACCACACATTTATGTCGTATACCGGTACATTGAAAACAGCACACAATTTTACCGTGTAATGGAATACTGAAAATAGCATACAGTTATACCGTATACTGGTACACTGCAAATAGCACACATTTATTCCGTTAACCAGTACACTGCAACCAACACACAGTTCTACCGTGTACCGGTACATAGCAAACAGCACATATTTATAACGTATACCGGCACACTACAAACTCCACACAATTATACCGTATACCGGTACACTGCAAACAGGACACAGTTATACCGTATGCCGGTACACTGCAAACATTACACAGTTTCACCGTGTAACCGTACACTGCAAACAGCAGAATTAATAACGTGTACCGCTATACTGCAAACAGCAAACAATTATACCGTATATCGTTCATCTGAAATCAGCACACATTTATTCTTTATACCGGCACACTGCAAACAGCAAACATTTATACCGTATACCGGCAAACTGCAAACAGCACATTTCATACCGTATCCCGGCACACTGTAAACACCACACAATTATACCGTATACTCTTACACTGCAAACAGCACACTGTCATAACGCATACAGGCAAACTGCAAACAGCAGACAATTATACCGTATACATGTCAATGCAAAAAGCACATAGTTATATCGTATACCGGTATACTGCAAACAGCACAATTTATACGTTATACCGGTACACTGCAAACACAACAGTTATACCGCATACCGGTACACTGCAAACACCACACTGTTATACCGCATACCGGTACACTGCAAACACCACACACTTATACCGTATACAGGTAAACGGTATACGGCACACAGTTATACAGTATACACGGTACACTGCAAACAGCACACGGTCATTCCCTTAACCGGCATACTGCAAACAGCAAACATTTATACCGTATACCGGTACACTGCAAACAGCACACATTTATAGCTTATACTGGTATACTGCAAACAGCATACAGTTTTACCGTATACCGGTACACTGCAAACCGGACCCGGTTATACTGCATACCGGTACACTTCATACAGCACACATTTATACCGTATGCCAGTTAACTGCAAACAGCACACTTTCATACCGTATAACGGTACACTCAAACAGCACAGCTATACATTATAACGGAACACGGCAAACTGCACACAGTTATTCCGTATACCTGTACACTGCAAACAGCACACAGTTTTACCGTATACAGGCACACTGCAAACACCACACATTTATATTTTATGCGGGTACACTGCAAAAAGCAGTCATTTTTACCGTATACCGGTACACTAAAAAAAGGCACAAAATTATATCGTATACCGGTACGTAAACCGGTACAATGCAAACAGCACACATTTATATCGAATACCGGTACACATAAAAAACCACACAATTTTACCGTATACCGGTACACTGCAAACGGCACAAAGTTTTACTGTATAACCGTACACTACAAAGAGCATACATTTATACCGTATACCGGTACACTGTAAACAAACTTCTTTTTACCGTATGCCGGTATAATGCAAACAGCACACAGTTATAACGTATACTGTTATACCGCAAACAGCACACAGTTATACCGTAACCGGTACACTGCAAACAGGACACAGTTTTAACGTATACCGGTACACTGCAACCAAAACACAATTGTTCCGTTTACCGGCACACAGCAAACAGCACATATTTATATCGTATACCAGCACACTGCAAACTCCACACAATAATACCGTATGCCGGTACACTGCAAACAGGACACAGTTATACTGTATACCGGTACCCTGCAAACACCACACATTTATACCGTATTCCGGCACACTGCAAACATCACACAATTATACCGTATGTCGGTACACTGCAAACACTATACAATTTCGCCGTATACCGGTACTATGCAAACAGCAGAAGTAATACCGTGTACCGCTATACTGCAAAACAGCAAACAATGATACCGTATACCGTTGTACTTCAAACAGCACACATTTATACCTAATACCAGTACACTGCAAACAGCACTCACTTATACTGTATAACGGATAAATGCAAACAGCATACATTTTTACCGTATACCGGCAAACTGCAAACAGCTCACTTTTATACATAATACCGGTACACTGCAAACACCACAAAATTATACCGTATACCGGTACGTAAACCGGTACAGTGCAAAAAGCACACATTTATAACGTCTACCGGTACACTGCAAACACCACACAGTTATACCGTATACCGGTACACTGCAAACGGCACACAGTTATACTGTATACCGGAACACTACCAACAGCATAATTTATACCGTATTCCGGTAAACTGTAAACACAACATATTTGTACCGTATAAAGGGTATCCTGCAAACAGAACTCAGTTATACCGTATACTCTTATACTGTAAACAGAACACAGTTATACCGTATACCGGTACACTGCAAACAGCACATATTTATATCGTATACCGGTACACTGCAAACAACACACATTTATACCGTATACCTGCACACTGCAAACAGCCCACAATTATACCTTACACCGGTACACTGCAAATAGGACAAACTTTTACCGTAAACTGGTACACTGCAAACAGCACACAATTATACCGTGTACCGCGATACTGCAAACAGCACACAATTATACCTTATACCGTTACTCTGCAAACAGCACACATTTATACCTTATACAGGCACACTGCAAACAGCGCACATTTATACCGTATACCGGCACTCTGCAAACAGCACATAATTATACCGTTTACCTGTACACTGCAAACAGTACACACTTATATAATTTACCGGCATACTCCAAAAGGCACACATTTATACCGTATATCGGTACATTGCAAACAACACACACTCATACCGCATACCGGTACACTGCAAACTCCACAAAGTTATACCGTATAACGGTACATTGCAAACAGCTGATATTTATACCTTATACCGGAAAACATCAATCAGCACACAGATATATTGTATACCGCTACACTGCAAACACAACACATTTTTGCCGTACACCGGTACACTGGAAACAGCACAGTTATAACGTGTACCGTTACACTGCAAACAGCACACAGTTATACCTATACCGGTATACTGCAAACAGCAAATATTTACACCGTATACCGGTACACTGCAATCACCACACAATTATACCGTATACATGTACACTGCAAACACGACACATATATAACCTATACCGGTACAATGCAAACAGCACACGGTCATACCGTGTACCGGTATACTGCAAACAGCACACAGTTATACCATATTCCGTTATACTGCAAACGGCAGACATTTATACCGTATTCCGGTACACTGCAAACAGCACAGTTATACCGTATACCGGTATATTGCAAACAGCACACATTTATACCGTATATCGGCACACTGCAAACAGCACAAATTTATACCATATACCCGTAAACTGCATACAGCACACTTTTATAACGTATACCGGTACATGGCAAACAGCTCACAGTTATAGCGTATACCGGTATACTGCAGAGAGCACAGAGTTATAAATTATAGCGGTACGCTGAAATCACTACTCATTTATAACGTACCCCGGTACACTGAAAACACCATACAGTTATAACGTATTCCGGTAACTGCAAACAGCACGCATGTATACCATATACCGGTACACTGCAAAGAGAAGACGGTCATTTCGTTCACCGCTATACTGCTAAGAGCATACATTTATAACCTATACCGGTATACTACAAAAAGCAGACATTTATACCGTTTACCGGGACACTGCAAACAGCACACAGTTATACCGTAAACCGATAAAATGCAAACAGATCATATTTATACCATATACCGACACACTGTAACACCACACAGTTATGCCGTATACCGGTACACTGCTAACAGCACACACTTAAACCGTATACTGGTACACTGCAATCACCATACAGTTATAACCTATATCGGTACACTGCAAAAAGTACACATTTACACAGTATACTAGAATAATGCTAACAACACACAGTTATACCGTATACGGGTACACTGCAAACGGAACACGTTATACCGTATACCGGTACCCTGCAAACATCACAAGTTATACCATATACCGTTACACTGCAAGCACCATACATTTATACCGTATACCTGTAAATTGCAAACAGCACACATTTATACCGTATACCGGTATACTGCAAACAGCACAAGTTATACCTATGCCGGTACACTGCAAACACCATACAGTTATACCGTATACCGGTACATTACAAACAACACACAGTTATACCGTATACCGGTACACTGCAAACAGCACAGTGTTACACCGTATTCCGATATACTGCAAACAGCAACCGGTCGTAACGTATACCGGTATACTGAAAAGAGTACACAATTATACTGTATACGGGTATACTGCAAACAGCAGATATTAATAACGTATACCAGTACACTGCAAAACAGCAGTTATACCGTATACCGGTATACTGTAAACAGCACACAGTTATACCGAATACCGGTACACTGCAAATAGCACACATTCATACCACATACCGGTACACATCAAACAGCATATATTTATACCGTATAACGTTAATATGCAAACAGCACACAACTATACCGTAAACTCGCATACCGCAAACACCACACAGTTATAACGTATACCGGTACATTAAAAACAACTCATATTTTTGCCGTATAACGGTACACTGCACACAGAACACTGTTATACCGTTTACCGGTATACTGCAACGGCAGACATTTATGCCGTATATCGGTACAATGCATACAGCAGTTATACCGTATGCCGGTACACTGCAAACAGCACACAGTTATACTGCATACCGGTACAATTTCAACAGCACTCATTTATACCGTATACCGGTACAGTGCAAACAACACACATTTATAACGTATACTAGTAATACACCGGTTCATTGCAAACATCACACATTTATACCGTATACCGTTACACTGCAAACACCACACTGTTATAACGTATATCGGTATACTGCAAAGGACTCACAGTTATATTGTAGAGCACTACACTACAAACAGCATAGATTTATACCGTATACCGGTACACTGTAAACACAATATACTAATGCTGTAACCGGTACACTGCAAACAGCACACAGTTATACCGTATATCGGTTACTCCGCAAACAGCACATATTTATACCGTATACCGGCACACGGCTATCACCAAACTATTATACAATACACCGGTACACTGCAAAGAGCACAGAGTTTTACCATATACCACTATACTGCAAACAGCTCACAATTATAACGTATAACGGTACACTGCAAACAGTACACATTTATAACTTATAGTGGTACATTGCAAACAGCACACAATTTTACCGTTTTCCGGTACACTGCAATCACTTCACATTTATACCGTATACCGGTACACTGCTAATAGCACACATTTATACCGTATACCGGTATACTGCAAACAGCACACAGTTATACCGTGTACCGATACACTGTAACCAACACACAGTTGTACCGTCTACCGGTACACAGCAGAAACCATATTTATACCGTATGCCGGCACACTGCAAACACCACACAATTATACCGTATACCGGTATACTACAAACAGCACACAGTCATACCGTATACTGGTATACTGCAAATAGCACTCTGTTATAACTTATACAGATACACAGCAAACACCACACATTTATACCGTATACCGGCACACTGCAAACGACACACAATTATACTGAGTATCGGTACACTGCAAATAGAACACAGTTTTATCGTATACCAGTACACTGCAAACAGCATACATTTATACCGTATACCGGCACACTGCAAACAGCACACAATTATACCGTATACCGGTACACTGCAATCAGCATAGTCATACCGCATACTGGCACACTATAACAGCACACAATTATACCGTATACCGGTACACTTCAAACAGCACACAGGTATACCTATACCGGTTCACAACAAACAGAACAAATTATACCGTATCCCAGTACTCTGCAAAGAGCAAACATTTATACCGTATACCGGTACAATGCAAACAGCACTCATTCATAGCGTATACCGGTACACTGGAAACAGCACACAAGTATACCCTATGCCGGTACACTGGAAACAGGACACATTTATACAGTATACAGGCACAAAGAAAACACAACACATTTATACCTCATGCCGGTACACTGCGAACAGCACCCATTTATATCTTATATAGGTACTCTGCAAACACCACACATTTATATTGTATGCCGGTACGTGCACCGGTAGAGTGCAAATAGCACATTTGTAACGTATACCTGTAGACTGCAAACACCAAACATTTATACCGTATACCGGCAAACTAAAACAGCTCACATTTATATCGTATACCGGTACACTGTAAACAGCACACAGTTATACCGTAACCGGTACATTGGAAACAGCACACAGTTATACCTTATAGCAGTACACTGCAAACAGCACACAGTAATAGCGTATACCGGTACACTGTAAACACCACACATTTATTCCGTATAACGGCACACTGCAAAGAGCACACAATTATACCTTATACCGGTACACTGCAACAAGGACACAGTTTTACCTTATACCGGTATACTGCAAAAGCAGGGTTCATACCGTGTACCGCCATACTGCAAAGAGCACACGTTTATACTGTATAACGGTGTATTGCAAAGAGCACACATTTTTACCTTATATATGTACACTGAAAACAAAACAATTTATACCGTATACCGGCACACTACAAACATCAAACATTTATACCGTATGCCGGTACACTTCAAACAGCACACGTTTATATAGTATTCCGGCAAAATGCAAACAGCACACATTTATACCATATACCGGCACACAGCCAAGAGCACACAATTATACCGTATATCGGTACTCTTCACACAGCACACAGTCATACCGCATACCGCCACACAATAAGGGCTCACAATTGTACCCTATACCGGTATATTGCAAAGAGCACACATTTATACCTTATACATTTACACTGCAAACTGAACACATTTATAACGTATACAGGCACCCTGGAAACACCACACAGTTATACCGTATACCGGTACGATGCAAAAAGCACAAGTTATACCACATACCGGTACATAGCAAACAGCACACAGTTATACCGTATACCGGTACACTTCAAACACCACACATTTATACCATATACCTGTAAATTGCAAACAGCACACTGTTATAGCGCATACCGTTGTACTGCAAACATCACAAGTTGTACCGTATGCCGGTACACTGCAAACACCACACAGTTATACCGTATACCGGTACATTACAAACACCACACAGTTATACCCTACACCGGTACATTGCAAACAGAACACAATTATACCGTATACCGGTATACTGCGAACAGCAACCGGTCATACTATATATCGGTATACTACAAACAGCACACAGTTACACCGTATACCGGTATACTGCAAACAGCACAGTTATACCGTATACCGGTACACTTCAAATAGCACACATTCATACCGCATACCGGTACACATCAAACAGCATATATTTATACCGTATTCCGTTACACTGCAAACAGCAGGGTTCATACCGTGTACCGATATACTGCAAACAGCACACATGTATGCCGTATACTGGTGTACTGCAAAGAGCACAAATTTATACCTTATACCGGTACAATAGAAACAGCACACATTTATACCGTATACAGGCACCCTGCAAACAGCACACAATTATACCGTATACCGGCACACTCAAAACACAACACATTTATACCGTATACCGGCACTCTGCAAACACCAAACATTTATACCGTATGCCGGTACACTTCAAACAGCACACGTTTATATAGTATTGCAGCAAACTGCAAACAGCACACATTTATACCATATACCGTCACACAGCCAAGAGCACACAATTATACCGTATACCGGTACACTTCAAAAAGCACAAGTCATACTGCATACCGCCACACAATAAGAACTCACAATTATACCGAATACCGGTACACTGCAAACAGCACACAGGTTTTCCGTAGACCGGTACACTGCAAACAGCACAAATTACACCATATACCGGTACAATGCAAAAAGCACACATTTATACCTTATCCCGTTACACTGCAAACAGCACACATTTATACTGTATACCGGTAAACTGCAAAAAGCACACATATATACCGTATACCGGTACACTGCAAACAGTACACAAGTATATCGTATACCGGTACACCGCAAAAAGCACACAGTTATACCGTATACCGTCACACGGCAAACAGCACACAGTTATAACTTATACCGGTACACTGGAAACAGGACACATTTATACCGTATACCGTATACATGTACACTGAAAACACCACACATTGATACCGTATACCGGTACACTGAAAAGAGGTCACGGTCATTTCGTATACCGCTATACTGCTAAAAGAACACATTTACACGGTACACCGGTATACTGTAAACAGTAGGCATTTATACCGTTTACCGGGACACTGCAAACAGCACACAGTTATACCGTATACCGATACACTGCAACAGAACACATTTATAACGTATACCGCCACACTGCAAACAGCACACATATGTATCTTACACCGACACACTGTAACACTACACAATTATGGCGTATACCGGTACACTGCAAACAGCACACATTTATACCGTATACCGGTACACTGCAAGCACCACACTGTTATACCGTATACTGGTATACTGCAAACAACACTCAGTTATACCGTATACGGGTACACTGCAAACAGAACACGTTATACCGTATACCGGTACCCTGCAAACAGCACACTCTTCTACCGTATACCAGTTAACTGCAAACACCACACAGTTATACCGTATACCGGTACGATGCAAAGAGCACAAGTTATACCATATACCGGTACATAGCAAACAGCACACAGTTATACCGTATACCAGTACACTGCAAACACCACACATTTATACCGTATACCTGTAAATTGCAAACAGCACACATTTATACCGTATACCGGTATACTGCAATCAGCACAAGTTATACCGTTTGCCGGTACACTGCAAACACCTCACAGTTATACCGTATACCGGTGCATTACAAACACCACACAGTTATACCGTACACCGGTACACTGCAAAGAGCAAACATTTATACTGTATACAGGTATACTGCAAACAGCACCCGGTCATACCGTATATCGTTTTACTGCAAACAGCACCCAGTCACACTGTATACCGTTATACTGCAAACAGCAGACATTTATACCGTATACCGGTACACTGCAAACATCAGTGTTATACCGTATACCGGAATACTGCAAACAGCACAATTATACCGTATACCGGTACACTGCAAATAGCACAAATTTATACCGCATACCGGTACACATCAAACAGCATATATTTATACCGTATACCGTTACACTGCAAACAACACATGTGTACCTTATACCGATAAAATGCAAACAGCACACTCTTATACCGTATACTGGTATACCGCAAACAGAATACAGTTATACCGTATTCCGGTACATTGCAAACAGCACACAGTTTTACTGCATACCGGTACAATTCAAATAGCACTAATTTATACCGTATACCGGTACAGTGCAAAACACACATTTATACCGTATATAGGGAAGTACACCGGTAGAGTGGAAACAGCACACATTTATACCGTACACCGGTATACTGCAAACACCACACTGTTATACCTTTTACCGGTACATTTCAAACGGCTTACAGTTACACTGTATACCGGTACACTAAAAACAGCATAGATTTATACCGTATACCGGTACACTGTAAACACAATATATTTTTACCGTAACCGGTATACTGCAAACAGCACACAGTTATACCGTATTCCGGCACACGGCAAACACAAAACAATTATACAATATACCGGTACACTGCTCACAGCACACAGTTATACCATATACGGGGTACTACAAAGAGCACACAATTACACCGTATAATGGTACACTCAAAACAGAACACATTTATACCGTATACCGGTACATTGCAAACAGCACAGAATTTTACCGTTTACCGGTAGACTGCAATCACTACACATTTACACCGTATTTTGGTACACTGCAAATTGTACACAGTTATACCGTATACAGGTACACTGGAAACGGCACACTCTTATACCGTATACCAGTACACTGAAATAGCACTCATTTATACCGTATACCGATACACATCAAACAGCATATATTTATACCGTATACCGTTACACTGCAAGCACCACATATTTATACCGTATACCGTTACTCTGCAAACAGCACACAGTTATACCTTATATTGGTATACTGCAAACAGCATATGTTTATACCGTATACCGGTACACTGCAAACAGCACAGTTATACTGCATACCGGTACACTTCAAACAGCGCGCATTTCTACCGTATACCAGTACACTGCAAACAGCACACATTTATACCGTATACCGGTACACTGCAAACAGCACACAGTTATACCTTATACCTGTACACTGGAAACAGCACACATTTATACCGTATAACGGCACACTGGAAACAGCACACAGTTATAGCGTATACAGGCACACTGCATACACCACACATTTAAACCTTGTGCGGGTACACTGCAAAAAGCAGTCATTTATACAATACATTGGCACACTGCAAACACCACACAATTATACCGTATACCGGTACGTAAACCGGTAGAATGCAAACAGCACACATTTATACCGTATACCGGTACACTGCAATCACCACACATTTATACCGTAAACCGGTACACTGCAAATGGCACACAGTTATTCTGTGTACAGGTTTACTACAAACAGCATACATTTATACCGTATACCGGTACACTGTAAACACAACTTATTTGTACCGTATACCGGTATACTGCAGACAGCACACAGTTATACCGTATACTGTTATACTGCAAACAGCACACCGTTATACCGTAACCGGTACACTGCAAACAGCAAACATTTGTACCGTATACCGTGACACTGCAAACAGCACATATTTATACCGTATACCGGTACACTGCAAACACCACTCATTTATACCGTATACCGGTACACTGCAAACAGCACACAATTATACCGTATACCTGGGCACTGCAAACAGGACCCAGTTTTTCCGTATACCGGTACACTGCAAACAGCAGAATTCATACCGTGTACCGCTATACTGCAAACAGCACACAATTATACCTTTTACCGGTGTACTGCAAACAGCACACATTTATACCTTTTACCGGTACTGTGCAAACAGCACACTTTTATACCGTATACCGGCACACTGGAAACAGCACACATTTATACCGTATACCAGCACACTGCAAACAGCGCACATTTATACCGTATACCGGCACACTGAAAACACCACACAATTATACCGTATACCGGTACACTGCAAACAGCACACATTTATATAGTAAACCGACAAACTGCAAACAGCACACATTTATACCATATACCGGCACACTGCAAACAGCACACAATTATACCGTATACCCGTACACTGCAAACAGCACACAGTCATACCGCATACCGGCTCACTGCAAACAGCACACAATTATACCGTATACCGGTGCAATGCAAAACTGCACACAATTATACCGTATACCGGTACCCCTGCAAACAGCACACATTTATACCTTATCCCGGTACACTGCAACAGCACACAGTCATACCGTATACTGTTACACTGCAAACTGCACACATTTATACCGTATACCGTTACACTGCAAATAGCACACAGTTATACCGTGTACCGGTGCACTGCAAACAGCACACATTTATACCTTATACCGGGAAACTGCAAACAGCGCACAATTATACCTTATACCGGCACATTGCCAACAGCACACATTTATACCGTATACCGGCACACTGCAAACATCACACAGTTATACCTTATACCGGTACACTGCAAACAGCACACAGTTATACCGTATACCGATACAATGCAAACAGCACACATTTATACCGTATACCGGCACATTGAAATGTATTTTTTAAATGAAAGTTTCCACAATAAACCACTGACGTCGTTTGCCGTGTATGTATCATGCTCCTGCCCTCTAAACTTTCCCAATACCTGCGCCGTCACTCTTCACATCCGTCAGGCGCCCGCCACTCTCCCTGTTATGCAGTTCCCACCACAGTTGATTCATTTGGTAAAAATTTGTAAACTTAGGTTTCTGTAAATACTTTATAGAATGTGTAGTGTCTTTTTCAATATTAATGTGCCTTGAATTATGATTCGTTAAAGACCAAATCATAGAAACAGCTCCAGTAACATATCTGATACTAATAAGTCATTCTGAAAGACAAAACAAAATGATGGTTCTTCCAGACACAAAGTTTCAAATTAATTTTTCTGAAAGAATGCTTATTGTTTTGTGGGGGTTGGAGAAAAGTTAAACATTAGGAAGAGGAGGTGACGAAGCCTTGGATAGTGTTGATTCCTGATTTGTACGGCTTACTGAATTGTACTGGTTGGTGAAATGAAGGAGAATGAAATGGGAGAG
>Ga0123352_10001861_pt1 | contig 28707 bp, 24 predicted proteins | sample TergutLab28metaG_FD_89700 | JGI IMG/M metagenome (GOLD analysis project Ga0123352, IMG submission 89700) | Labiotermes labralis P1 segment gut microbial communities from Petit-Saut dam, French Guiana - Lab288 P1 | ecosystem: Host-associated > Arthropoda: Insects > Digestive system > Gut ... | reverse complement strand
TTATGGTTACGGATCTTAGATTTTCCGATCCCTTTTGATTGTTTTTTTATTTAATGATTCAGATTACCTTTTTGTATTGGATCTAACGGAATAGTTCCCCCCCCCCCTCCCCATTTTTTCTCGGGTGTTATTTTAACTGTCACCGTACATGAAGCTCAATTTGAATGTTATAGTGGCGGCAGTAGTAGTAGTAGTAGTAGTAGTAGTAGCAGCAGTAATAGTACTAGTTAGACCATAATAATCACCCATTTTTCTTACATATCTACATAATATAGGAATATTATGTTATCCCGTTTAGAAACTAAAGAAGATATTCTACGGTTAGTTTCCAAAAATGCATAGCTACTCGGAACTGGAACTGAACAACATCAATCATATCATCAAGCTTCTTCTTTAGTAAAAGCAACTTATTCGTCTGACAGATTTCTTTCACTTCTCGACGGAACACAATAAGGAATTGCGTTTAAGTAGCGTCTCTTTAAGACCCAGATCGATACTGCCCGATTTGCTTTACCGTCGAATTGCTGTCTGATCGGACGCCATAAAACACAGTACCTGCAGCTCTCCTTGCAAATCCAGAGGACTTGATCTCATGACACTACCACATCGCAACAAATACACAGCAACTGACGTAACAATGCGTGCTACGGCAAATGCGTCCAGTAAACAACTGCCGCTCGTCACACGACATTCGCATGGCGCATGCGGATTCATTCGCAGGATGATTCGAGCCTGTGTTTGCGATCAATGTAACACGTTATCTTCTTCGGTTATACTGCAACGCTGTAACAGCTCCAGTCTTTGTGTAGCTTCGAATCAAATGCCAGACTGCAAGTATCGAGTTTTCACGGCGGTAAGGTTGAAGGCTCCGTTTTCTACCATGACCCCGCGTCACTGGGTAATCGGTTCTCTACCGCTGGAACCTTGAATATGAATTCACTGTTCCCTCGAAACGTCGGGAACCGATTACATAGTAATGCGTTGTTATACTCCACAAAGCGGAGCCCTCAAATCCTGGAGTGACCTAGCGAGGGACATGGCAAATTGAAGCCTTCAGTTGCTAAGTGACGTCGCGTAGGACGTGGGCATTGTAAAGTGCCATTCCAGCAATCAGAAACCCGCAAGAGCCGATCCTCGGACGCAATTTTGAACTGGATACGTTCGAAATGTGTTGTCACTGTATGCTGAAGTCACGTATAACCAAACTCTTGCTCGCTACATCTGTGGCAGAAAGTGGTCCAAAATATAGTGTGCAGTTGTGCATGTAACGCTGTGGTTTTACTACGTTACTCCCTTATTTACCATATGTCTACAACGTGACTGTTTATCCACTATAGTCATATGGTCAAAGGTGAGCAGGGTGGGTGAAATGGGCAACAAAACAGGGAGTCACACCTGGATGAGATCCATGGCAGAACCTGAAATGTTTGGACGAGGGTAATCTTGCAAGCGGAATTTGGAAGCTTTGGGTGAGCCCACCGTACACAGTTACCAGGATTAGTGCTGGTGAGTTTGTTCTGTACATTGATTTAAAAGCCCAGAAGCTAAAAGCTAGTATGCCTCCTTCAAGAAATAAAAGCATTCCCACTGGTCCATTGGCCACTCGGACAAAATTTTCTTTCTTTTAAACCTGTCCTAGGAGCAGGTTACTCAGAATACCTGAGAATAAATTAGGTGTAAAATACCTCTCAAGAACAGAAGCAGCAGACTGCCATAATAAAACACAGCTCCAGGAATTCTTGCATTACTTTGATCCTCTGGACACATTGCCAGAGTACCTAATTTGTACCATTCCCACGATAATCTGTCAGGGTTAAGTCAACCCAGCTCTTTCAAGCTCATCAAACACCTTTCACAAATTCTGTTAAGTTCCTGCAGAGTAAGTGCATGGCACATTTCACAGTACAAATACTTATGAAGGCTTGAAGGCCATCTAGTAAATTGCCCAGTTATGAACTTGAAACTTTGCTTCCCCTGGAAATTCCTGTCTGCACCATAAAGGGTCATAGATGTGTATTGCCAACTCTTAGCCAACACCAGGACCTGATGGGGTTCCAAATTAAGATCAGGAACACATAAACACTGGTTCCATGGAAATTCTGGAATGTGTCTTCTGCAATGGGCAATAGATAACAAACATAATCTTCTCATTTGGCATTTTTTATTCTATTAACACACAAAGTGTCACTGAATTTGGTTACCAAAATGGCTGATGCAGGTGTTTGATGTGCTTCTGCCACATAACCAATGTAGGTGGCACTGACAGCAGTGTCTTAAGTAAGTTCATCTCATGTGTCATCCTCTTGAATGTACAGAGTTGGAGCTTTGTGTATTAGTATTATATCTGTTAAAAGTCTCTTGTATTAAAGTGTGAATATTCCTGTGTATTTCCACAGACACAGACACATGCACGAATTATTGAATTATTTTAACTAATTAATCGTAATTTGCTTAATTCTTACCAGTAGTCAGTCTTGAGTTAATTCAAATTCAGGAAAGTGATTTTTCACGGCTCCTAGACGGTCAATATTATTGTGCAATATTTCATATTGCACAATAATACTGACCGTCTGTGGATCATATTGAAAGGTTGCACAATATATTGAGTGAATCAAAAATGGTTTGATTTTTATTGCGCAATATGGAAAATATTGCATTGTCTGTGGGCAGCATTGCACAATATAGCTACAGTCTCTCTCAAAAGGTTGTGCAGTGAACATCTCCGCAAGTGAATAATTATGGCTATGAAAGCAAAAGAAGACGAGAGAAAATTTATTTTAGAGTGTACTGAAGTGTATCATTCTTTACTGGCTTTGTGGAATGTCAAAAGCAAGAATTAGAAAACAGAATGTAAAAAAATGAACAATACAAACATCTGCTTCGCAAATATAGAGAGAGATTTCCAGATGCTGATAAAAAACAATTGATTAAAAAATTAAATTCTCTGCGTACTAACTTCAGAAAAGAATTGAAGCAGATAAAAGATTCTGAAAAAGGTGGTACTGGAGCAGATGACATAGTAGAGCCAACGTTATGTTATTTTGAAGAAATGAAGTTTCTCATAGGTCAGGAGGAACCGTGTATGTTGCTAAATACTATTCAGATAGGGGAGGAAGGAGAGCAGGAATCTGAGGAGGTGGGCAATGTTGGCGATACTTCAGCAATTAATACAAACAGTGTAAGTAATCATTTCATTTCCTACTCATATTGTGTTACGCAAATTTATGTTGTCATGAAACCTGGCCTTCATTATTAAAAAAATCACAGTAACTATCTCTGACAGCTTTTGCACTTGCAGTTGAATTTCTGGAGTGAGAAGTCTGCAGTGATGTTGACTGGCCACTTGTTCTCCATGTTCCACTTGTGATTTTGCCTGACTCAGTATTTACTGAGCCCCTTGAAATGTATGTTTTTGCCTAGTTTCTTAATAAGTAATTGTGCAAATAGCAACATGTTAAGACAATTGTTTGGGCTTTCTGAGCAGATAGCGCATTAGGTCGCTGAAGTACACCGAATCTGGAAACTAAAATTCCAAGTGAATTTTCGACTACACGTGTTAGTCAATTGTTAAAAATTGGTTGTTTGGCAGTAAATCCTGTTTGGCCATAAGGTTTCATAAAATTTTCTGCCTGTGCGAAAGTGTCATTCCCATCAAAAACAAATGGTAGTTTCTTCTCGCTATTTGGTAATGTACCAGGTTCTGGGATTTGAAGTAATTTATCTACTAATGCTTTTCCAAATGCCATGTTACCCAAAACGCCTCCGTCTGATATTCACCATTTATACTGGTATCTGCCATAATAAATTCATAATTCGAATTTACAACTGCCATCAGTACAATACTAAAAATTTTTTTGCAGTTGTAGTAGTATGAACCTGTATGTGGTGGTTCTTTAATTGACCCATGCTTTCCATCCACTGCTCCCAAACAATTTTTCCATTGATCATTAAATCCAGTTGCGATAACTTTCCATTCAGCTTCCGTTTTTGGAATCTGCAATTTTAAATTAAACTTATTAGTCACACGAAGGTATTGATATCTTTATTAAAAAATATATTTTGTTTATAGCACAAAGATGGACCTCCAAAAAAAGTCAAGTCAAGAAAACCGGATGAATCACAAGGTTAATATTGTTAGCAGGCAAACGCCTTCAACAGCCGCAAAGTGAATTTGCAAAAATTGCTTCAGCTTGGGCAGTAGAACTTCAGAAAATGGAACCACAGCAACAATTGTTTGCAAAAAAAGGCCAAATGGGCACTCTGCGCAGGGATTACATGCAAACAAATAATTTCAGCTGTTCATGTTCTACATACAGTAGTGTGCAACCAAGCCCCATTATTTATCACTATAATTCACATTCACAAGAACAATCTCAACACACTGCACAAATACAGCAGTCTAGTGCTTCTCAGTTTTTTCCCAAACTTTCAATAAATAAATGCAAATGAATATATACAAAGTAACTAAAATAATATGTGCATACGCTGACATTGTGATCGTCGCAAGGACACAAAAAACTAACTGAAGTGTACCTGGACCTAGAAGAGGAAAAGAGTAAACTGGAAATGGAAATAAATGAAAATAAAACTAAATATATGGTTACATCCACCTATGAACACAGGAGAAAGGCTGGGGATCTACGAATTGGAAATAAAACATTCAAAGCAGTTCAGAGCTTCCAGTACCTGGGAAAAATCATTGGTAACACTAACAATAATAACAAATGCATAAAAGAGAGAATTATGATGGGCAATAAGGCCTCCTATGCAAATAGACAACTGGTTAACAGCAGCTTATATCAAGAAGCAGCAAGTTGCAGATATACTGCATGTTAGTATGCCACGTGGTTACCTATGGTTCAGAATTGTGGACACTCACCATGGAAGAGGAAAGAGCATTAGCGGTATTTGAAAGGAAAATACTGCGGAAAATATATGGACCAGTGAAAGAAAATGAATTATGGAGAATTCGACAAAACGATGAATTAGAAGTTATAATTAAGGGGGAGAACATTGTCAGGTTCATTAAAAGCCAAAAATACGATGGCTTGGTCACACAGAGAGAATGCAAGACACCGCAATTCCAAAAAAGATGTTGTACGGAAAGCTGTATGCAACAAGACAAAGAGGAAGACCAAAAATTAGATGGCTGGATGATGTGTCTATGGACCTGAGAAAGATGGGAATAAACGAATGGAGAGACAGAGCAAGGGATCGAGAGGCCTGGAGGCGTATTGTAAAGGAGGCCAAGGCCCACCCCAGGCTGTAGCGCCACCGAAGAACTAAAATAATGATTTTGAATAATTATTATCTTTTTCTTACCTTTATGTAATCCTTTAGGCTGTGTATTAGAGCTGTGCAAGTTTCCATAACAATTGTGCCTATTGATAGGGGAGATATAGCACTTGTGAATTGTAAGTCTTCAAAAGTATTTCCAGTAGGAAGGTAACATAGTGTAACTGACAAACACTGGCTTAGAGGAATAGCACCTCGCATAGTAGTGTTCATTTTTTCAATTTGTGGCGTAATACTTTTTAGCACTTCATCAAATGATGTGGTGTCTAGTCACAGAAAATTTTGAAAACCACTTGATTCACTTAGTCTTAGATCTTTTAATAAATTTTCATGGGTCTACTGATTTCTTTTTTCAACCACTCCTTCATCCATCTGCGCCTTTTCTTCTCCTTCTTTTTCAAGCACACAGCCAGTGCTATGGCCAAACAACTAGCTTTCGTGTCACTCAACATTTTGGCTACAGAAGGATCAGACTTCAACTAAGTTATTGCGTAAAAATATTGCACCATTTGGGGACACCCAGAAATATTATTGTGCAATAAATTGCACAATTATATTGACCATCTAGGGGCTGCATTAAGCTTAAAAAGGTTCTAACACCTTGCTCTCAGGGGATAACTTTTCACCTGCTCCCAAGGAGTCATTTATGATACTTAGCTGAACCCACCAGTTTCCTTTGTGATGTTTTATTACATTTTATGTACATGGTTTTTTCTTATTATTGTTGTGTTCTGCTGCACAATTCCAAACTCTTACAACTGTGACTACAAATGTAACTGTGTATGTGCACAGGCCTCTTCATTATATTCTTTTTCTAATGTGTATGTATGGGTATGTACATACTTGGTGAATTGTTACAAAACATATTATCTTTCTGATGGAAGGCATGGATAGCTGTAGCTAGTTGCTGTATTGACTAAGCTGTTCTGGCCCTCAACGTACTCTTGTATGTTCACAATACTGGATTGCATTAAAATACAAACAAAAGGGGAAGTTCTGAGGCATTAGGCTTCCCTTTCCTTCGAACACATATGGTTGACAGTTCTACTGAATGGTGCAGCAATAAATTTAAAAATATGTACATTAATTAAGGTGCAAAGAATGGTGCTTCAGCAATAAACATATACAAGTTTATTTCCCGGGGAACTCATTCCATTACAAATGTGTACAGTGTCTATTGGGATGAAATGAGGCAAGTGTAAGTGCAACATAAATAATACAAAAATGCTTAATTAAAAATTAGGTCAAGGTTGTTTAGGCACAGAATCACATCAACAAACTGCAATTAACTGTGACTTATTAAATTAAAAATTTTCTACTACAAACAGTTCTGATGTATATGATAATTACAAATAAAAGCTATGTTGGAATACAACCGTATCAGTAATCACATATCAAAAGATTATGTCCAGCAAACCACATAGTGTAATACAACAAGAAAACAAAGTTATGCCCTAGTGATACGGTACTGTTAAGTGGCAATGTACAGATACAAAAATGAACCATTATATGAGTCTGGCACAATGAAAGGTATCTGGAAACTGGAAGAGGTGATAATTATGATATTTATAAACTCAGCAACAGGACTATTTCATAAACCTTAAAACATCCTCGGGAATTACAACAGAAGATGCTGTATCATAAAACAAAGCTTTCTCTGCACATTTGCAGTATCACAGTATAGTTTTTTTGTGAAATACTACAGTGGTTGTACTGTATTCTTGTCACAATTCCGAATGCTTGTATAGGAAAGGATGCAGTAAAATTGAAACGAACACTAATGAACATACATTATAATATACATTACTACACACAGAAACTTGCAACCAACTGATATGTGTAATCTTGTCACACCCTTTTTGAATAATCAGACTAATTTAGCAATGTGTCACACTGTCTCATGTGGACAGACCTTGAATAAAATTGGAGCTACAACACACAGAAAGGTGAATTTATTGAATCCACCATTCTCCTACAAATTGTAATAAAACACACTGGCAGTATCATGATGAAACACATATTAAAAATGCAGTTCATATCAACATACATACACAGACAAAGCTCTACATGTAAAACGGCCATCTCATAGCAAGATTAAAATCCAGACACACTTCAACTTACAACTTCTTACGGAGCACACTCAATTGCTTTATGCAAGCCTGGATGTCTTCACTGTCAGGGGCACACCTTTCCAATCTGTCATGAAATAAAACCATTGAGAAATGACTGTACATTTCAGAAAGGAAGTAAAAATGAAACTGAAGTTTACTCTGAAATAAGCAGAAGAATTAATTTAGTGTGTTATTCAATTTACAAACTGATGTCTCATCTCCACATGCAGCATTAAAAACATATTTAAAGTAGTTTGCCAGTGATTTTGTACAGTTGGGACATGCAACATCTATAGAGGAAACAAATGAGTGCTGTAGCATGCTTGGCAAAGTAACATAAAATGGATCTCACAAAATACAGCGAGAGTCTACTATGATGAAAGTTTGTAATGGCATGAAAAAGTTCATTATAGTGAATACTAGCCAGCTTTGCATTTGATGACATACCAGTACATATCCAGGATATTTTTACACATATCTCATTACAGCTGTTGTTATTATGGGGTACTATAAAGGAATCATAAGCTAATGTGCAAGACTGAAATTACAAGTGAATTTCTACACGGTGCACCACAAACATGATAGAGTAAATCTGCTTAACATGGCTTCACATATGCATAGCACTGAACATGGGGACAGTAACATGTAACATTTGTGAGTGTATTTGTGCAAGTGTATTATGGCTGGTGATTGGGGCATCATTTGCCATTTTTTGAGTCTTGAAGTGAGACAACTTATTATGTAAAAGCTCATTGTTGTATACACCACTTGATGACTGCTTGAATAGTACTGTGTTACATGAATATACTGTATAATGAGAATTGTTCCCTAATTTACTCTATGCAGAGTGGGGGCAGTTACCCTCAATTGTTCACATAAAGAGATGTATTCTGTCAAGTTATTTTCTTGAAAACTGCACGATCTTTTACTCTGGTAAACACTGTACATCATTACTACTCAACTCATTGGCTAGCACAGCTATAGTTTTGTGTGTGAAATGACAGCTTTGAAGGCACAAGTGAGAAAAGGGGGAATGAATTATGCCTTTATCTTCACCCACCACCACTGTACACAAGCAAGTGCTTTGAAAGTGCCAGTGGGAAAATGAGGGATGAAATATGCTTCTGCATGCCTTGCCTCCCCTGCACTTCAAAGTGAAGTGGGGAAAGAAGGAATGAAATACCCCTCTGCCTGCCTCCTCTCCCATAAAGCTCACCTATCACCTGTGTACATGGTGTTATGCTGTGCCAGCCTCCACATATGCTGCAGTTTCAGGTTCATACACGTTCCCCACACTTCCTCGGCAAAACTAGTTACAGAGAGAAGTGAATGTTTCCACACCCTCCTCACTCCTTCAAGGATGGGACCTGATGTGTGTGTTAAACAGTGCCCCATCCGACAGACTAAAAATAGGTCTATAATATCTTATTCAAGTGAAAATAAATAAATTAGGTTGCTATCAACACCTTGGTAGCATGCTTTCTATGATAGTGATGAATCATGACAGCACTGCCTTAAATCATTTTATAATTAGGGGTGAAACAAAACATGACAAAGCCATAGCAGCCAGCTGTGTTGTTTACCTTGCTTCTGAACTTCTCTTTCCCAATCATACTCACATGTGATAACACCACTATCCCTACCTTTATAACTTTCTATTAATGAAGAAGAGAGGGTAGAAGACAGAAGGGGAGGGGAAACACCTGTGGCTAGCATGACAGTATGGGGCTGCACCAGTTACTATTAATCATGAATAAGACATCATATAATGGACTATCAGATCTGGTGAGAGTGTAACAAATCAATAGTAGCAAGCCCATTCACAGAAATAGTTTTACTTCACTTCTCATCTTCTATGGGATGGAATTTAATGCTGGGGGTAGTTGGTGGCCAGGTCATGCAGATCCTCCCTTTCTTTTTACTACATAACAATGAGAAAGTGAAACCACATATACTCTAAGGAGGCTGCATCAACAGAAGTCAAATATAAACAAGGACTTTCAAGTCACATACAGCAATGGAAGGTATCAGACATGCACATGTAATCAATAAATAACTTTACTGCATGTAACATAAAGAAATTGGTGGGTCATTGTTCATAGGCTGGTAGTGAAGGGGAGAAGTGATTGTGCCTTACAGCATGCATCTTACCTCTCCTGGAAGCTGTCACACTGCTCAGGATTCCATGTCCCCTTCTTGAGTGCAGTCATGCACTGGGCTGCAAGACTTTTGAAACACTGCCGCCGTGCCGCATTATGTGGCGGATTGTCCCACAGAGGAGTGGCACGCACGTATGTCCATGCCAAGAAAACATACTCCATGACACTACCCCAGTGTTGGCTGTCCACTAATTGGCGTCCCTGCTCCAGCACACATTTCTGTCAAATTAATAATTATAATGTGAAACGTAACCTCCAGTTTGAAATTCCATTGTACTGTATTTCATTAAAGGTATGCTATAACAAAAATTGTGGTAAATGGTTATTTATACATCTTAAAAGTATAAACTGTATTTAAGGAATTTTACAAATTTATCTGAGCAAAGAATAGGAATTGTGGACCAGTATGAACAAAACAGATATTTGCTGAAGAGCTTTTAGTACATACCATACCACATTCCATCAAAAAGGTAGAAGGTATGATAGATGCATGATAGAAGTTTACCAGACTTGACTGAGAAGTGAACACATTAATATTTAAACAAGCAGACAATTGTACATTTTTTTAGTAGTTTTGATAACCACATCTACATAATATAGCACAAGAAACTTTATTATTATTTGCATATGATGCACAGTTTTTAGAGTTATTACAGCAACTGTGTTCACAGAAGAACACCTCAACCTTGAAATGACTGGGTTGCTATTTAAACTGTGGTGCATAGTTTACGAAAAATGTATTATTTGAACAGAAAAAGATCAAATTACGAAATAAATGGCATTTTGTGGAAAATAAGATTACGCAGCATGTCTTAAAAATGCAGTAAAGCTGCTCGTTGCCTAAACATGTAAAATTAATTTTATGTTTTGTTGACCATGCATCTTATTACAATCCTTGTAAAAAAAAACCAACTTGACACACAATTATTTTTCTTATATACAAACAAGTATAAGAAAAAGAATTGTGCATCAAGTTGGTTATTTACAAGGAATATAAAATGAAATTCTATGAGTGTTTTTAAACACATGTTTGTACGTGTGAATATAAGTCGTTTAAAGGTACAAACATGTGGTGCATTTACAGGAGAAACATGGAAGCAAGACAGACTTGTGTCATGCAGATTCCTTGATTTTTGGCATCAATGCGGTTTGAGTGCATGCTTGCAAACTACAGCAGTTGTTGGATAATTGTCTGTCAGCGAAGAAATACAAAATTTCTGAAGCTAATGTATTGTGATCAAACAGACCAAAAGACAGTTACTAGATAGAGGTGTCACCACTGTTGATCTAAAAAAGAGGTAAAAAAATAAAAGGGTGAGAAGGTAAGTTTGTGCAAGAGAATTATAATGAGAATTGTATGTGGAAAGTAAATAAAACTCGTCCCTAAATCTGCCATTGAGGATGAAGGTAATATTAGCAGCACTTTCCCACATTGTATTGTGCTTCAGACATGGCAAATCTTCAAATGCAAAAACCAGAGGCAAGTGTACAGAATCATGCACCTTGAAGGCCAGCACATGTGTCGCTGCTCTGCTATATGCAGGTGAGTCAGTCTTTGAAGTGAGCCTTGAGTTTGGCAGTGACTTGAAGATATTCTTCTTGAGATAATTGAGACGATCCTCCAGTGGACGAATATCTGGTGCAGGCAGACTGTCCTTGATTTCCTGTCAAAATATAATTGACCATTTATTACTTATTAATTCTTTATTACACAACTTGAAATTACTGTGGAAAACATACTTACTTCTCCCAGCAGTGGGTGCTTGTCTACTAGTTGCTGGATTATATCAATAAGCTGATCCTGTGACAAGCCTTTCAGTGCTGCCTGGAGGGGAGTGAAGGAAGGTAACGATGCCTTTTCAGCACGGCACTTCTTTGAGTTGGGTGACATCTATGTACATAAATGCAGAAGAAAAGTTGTCAGGCCATTCAACCACAAAAACTGTAATTGTAATCAACTGAATAAGGATATGCTCTTCAATTAACAATACTACACAAACAAAATGACATAACAAAATTGAATGTGGTGTACTCTATAATGGTGTGCACAAAATTACCAATGGTATTCTTTGCTATTTATTAAGCTTCCAATTTATAACATTTCATTAACAAATAATGATACACATGAAGAAGTTCACAAGTTGTGAAGTCAGGTGGAGTTTGGGTTAATAGGCTAAGAAATGCTGCCAGACAACATTAATTGAAAGTCTCTGAAACTGAACCTTAAAAAGACGTGTCCACTGGTTTTGGTGCTGATACGAGATCATGGATGGACAAGATTTTCACATAAGGCTTTTTTTTTACTTTGTTAAGAACATCTAACAAAGACCTTCTCATGTTGCATGTTTATCAAGGTTAATAAATCAAGGAAGGTGACAAGGGTCTGATATGTAACACATATCAGACTAACCAGTATACATGGAAGATTATCAGAATATGCCAAATATGTCGAGCGAACGGGCTGTAAAGATGTAAAACACTGAATGAATGTGCCTCAGGATAAGTCTGATGGGAATTACTTCTAACAGTCATGGCATTATACCTTCAAATTCCTTAAGAATTGTATTTATAGATTAACTGGACAGATACCTATTACTCAAATAAGCCAAAGGGGTTCTTTACATAATGATTTGGCCATGCAATTAAAAACACTTGCCACTTAAAAAATTATTCTGAATGTGGGAATACATCCCAATTAGTGAGCTAGAAGTTTTCTTTCTTTTAACTCACAGCAGAAACAAATTGTTTTGCTATGCTGAATCTTTCTAGTCTTGGCTTCTCTTTTCATTAATCACAACACTCTATGTAGCAGGTTTCTTCTTCACTGCACTTCCTTTAAAAGCCTTTATTCAAAATTAAAATATAAGCAGTTATGGAGGAAGGTGACTGAATTAGATAGCATGTGGATTCATGAGATTTTTTCATATATCACAACCTTTCTGTATTTTTGGTTCATAATATGTCATGTCACTGCTAGTTGAACTACAAATTCATATTTCTATCAAGCCATAACCTTGGCCTGACATTCTTCATCTCCCTTATAACACCTACCTTCTTCTATGTCTTTAAAATGGATACACTAAGAATCCATTACAACACTTCCTATCCTTACCTTGCGACATTTCTCAGGTGTTGGGAAGAGTTCCTTTGGGTCATTGAGAAGAAGTCGTTTGCGAGGAGTGCTTCGCAATACAATTGTGCTCTTGGCAGGACTAGCTTTAACAGGTGTGCGGTCATGGTTTGACACTCCATTCTGTTTGCTCTGTTCTATGTCAGGACTCCATGTAGCAGGCAGACGGCGACGACCACGCTGCTGTATCACCATCTCATCTGGTGAGGGTGATGGACTTACATATGATGATGGCAAATTCAAGCTCACATTCCACAGCCCTCCAGTGTTGGAGTTTTGTGCTGCAACATAGATACTCAAAGATCAATGGAAGTATGAAAATGGTTCCAACCAAAAAAACAAATAAATTACCTCTTGAATTTTGGAGACAATTACTCAGGCTTGCAAGAGTCTGCAACACTGAACTGTTACATGTTTGCAAAATTTCTGGTAGCTGCACCGCACCTTCCTGATGTAAACAAACATGACTAATATTCTAGGCATAGTCCATCATCTTAAGTTTCTCCAGTTGTAACATGCAAAATGTATCATAAAGTGTAAAATAGAGACAGGTTCCTACCCCTTTAGTGCCAGCTGTTTGACTCGCAACAGAATCCATATAATAGACCCAAAAGATTACGAACCCTTTCTATTCATTGACAAAAACTGATACAGTTTCTAAAATGCTGCATTTGAAACAAACATGGACAGTACTGGTCATGTTTATTGCCATACATCATTGTCAGAAGCCTTGTGATATTACACAAGCCAGAGTGGCAGACTACAAACATTATTTAAAAAAAAAAAAAAAATTGCAGAACTGAAACTTCTGTACATTTGCATTATCTAATAACAAATTCCACGATAGAGAATCTTGCAGTCTGCAGTACTCAGCTGCTTTTAATCCATTCAAAAGTTATTACAATCTTTGAGAAAAGCACATTGCTGGATCCTGTTTGAAACTGCCCTGAACCAGTTCATGTGACATGCCTTGTCCACCACACCCTTTACCTCCAAGGGAATGGTCCCATTTGTCAGGTTGGAACCTCACCTGTAATGCTGCTCCATAACAGATCTTACATACTGCTGTACACAGAACTTCAGATATCATTGCACCGTGCAAGGGTACAAAAACTCATTTAGAGTTGGAATGTACTGCTCACATTAATGCCACACACACACACACACACACTTGTGATGGCAGCACAACCAGCAGTGGTGTAGCATTTCTCAATGCATTTCAGTGCAGCATATGAGCCAGCCACATTTTAAGTGTTTCTACCAGGAGACATTCTTTCCCTTTGTTTGTAAGAAATAAGTTCTTCCTTCATGCATGACTTCCCTGTTTTCATTACTTCCTCCAGTTTCTCAGTATACATCAGACTGGAAGAAAAGCTTCTATAACTGTAGACAGTAGTACATCGGACTATTGGCCCATTCCTACCACTGGATAAGGAATTTCTTGACGTGAATAAGTACTTTGAGTCAGACAAAGCATTTTGACAGAACCATTGAAGTCCACCTTTTTCAGAAAGACAGCGCACTGAAAATTAAATTGTTTATAAATTTTCACTTTCAATTCCTTTAGTTTCAAAACTGAATTAGATCCTCATAGTATGCCATACAATACACTTATCTGCAACTTCAAGCATGTGTAACAGCCCTAAAATTGTTGGCACAGAAACTGTACCAAGAAGCCATTAAATTGATTTTGGTGGTGCTTCAGACATGCAATTCATAATGCACATTTCTGTGACAATTATAATGCACAATTTTGTATAGCACATTTCTGTACACATGTTACACATTTTACTGGAATACATGGGGGGAATACCTTGTCACTGCTAGATGAATTGCCATCATGCATACACACACGAATCTGAAATATACATTCCACCTTAGAACAGGTATTTTTCACCCTTGATAATGTATCAGCATTCAGATGTTGTGTACAATCATTGCTAGATGGGCCGTCTAAAAGCACACAATGTCTGTAAGGTATCAACCTGACCAAACCAAATCACACTCCATTATCAGTCTAAAAATATTATGGAAAAAATAAAATACATGAATTTTGTTACATAATGATTATCCATTCCCTGTTTACTTCTTATCTTTTTCATCCAATCATTCAATTCAGAAAGTTTTCTAAACTACACAGCCTTAGCTTTATGTCATCCATGACCGTGCATTGTTCGAATATATATAATAATGGTGCCAACAAATGGACACAAGTATACTGAAATTAGTTTATATACACAATGAACTTCTACATATTTTGGCCAACCATGTGGCCATCTTCAGGGTTGTAAAATACAAATGTTACAGTACAAGTATAAAATGCAATATATCTAACCTTTCTCTTGTACATCCCTGACAATGGCCACATGATTGGCTGAACATGTAGGAGTTCATCATGTTTATAAACTAATTTCAATACTTGTGTGTATTTTTATGGTACCATTATTGTATAAACAACCTATCTTCTTTCTTAAAATTATTATGTGCCCCATTACGTTGAACCAAAAAAATACTACATTTTTTTCTTCACTACTGCAACTGATATCTAAAAATATTTCTATTACTTCTTTGGAATTTGAAGGCTGAGAACCTGGCTTAAATTCATGTTCTAAACACTATGGAAACATGAAAAAGGACACAATTCTGTGGTATTACCTATTGCTGTGACAGGGGGCAAACGGCCATTCTCTGACACACTTAACATGCCAAGTCGTGTTGGTATCTCTGCAAGGGCACTCCTAGTAGTGCGACGATTTTGCTGCTCTGGAGGTGGAGTATTCATCTTGTCTACAACCAACAAATACGTGCTTAGGATAACTGCCCTTCACACAACATAGACTAACCACAGTTTGTTACATTGTTTATGTCAAGTCTAATTACTGTAGAAACCAAACTCAGAGGGCGTGTACATGGTTAGTATAATCACAAAATTGAGTTTGCTCTTCCACCGTCAGCAATGAGTCCTGAGTTACTGAAATAAACATGTCATTACAATTAGTTTACTTAGATTAAATGGTGCCGAAGACTGGAAGCTATTTGAATGAGGTTCGTAATCTCATTTACGTGCAATTGTAAAAACCAAGATTCTTCAATTGGGTTATTCACTTTTATGACCCACATTCGAACCGAGTACCAAAAGAATAGAGATCCGACGACCACCGCAAAATTAATACGTTTAGTCATTCATTATCAACAACGAAATCATACAAACTTCACACTGTAGCAAAACTGATGGGGCTTCCTCAGCATCACACAGTCTTCCCGCCTGAACGAGGGCACTTGACGGTTTCTGCCTTAGAACTAACGCGTGAGATATTCTAACCACTTCTTCAACATATCAGTGTACATGAAGTAACAACAAATATCTTTAACATTTGTACTACTAGAAGCAAAATATAGATACAATATCTATTGTACCTCACTCAACACACTCGCAACAGAAACGTAGCACACACAGAGAGCCGAACTGGCAAACAGACTTCTTCATTGTGTTTACCCACGCGAGAAATTTCGCGGGAGTTTCGGCACCCGTACTCTGATTGGTCGCTGCTGTACATAAGCCTACCAATTGCAGTCATTACACGAATTCATGACCACGCGGAAATGAATTTAAGACGTATAATTTTTATGTGATATTAGCTGAATAAAAAGAGCATTGAATAAAGCCGTCTCTATAAAATAAAGCACGTCATCAGTTTAATTCTTATAATTGCGTTTCGTGTTCTTGTCGAACGCATCTAGAGGCTGATGGAGGTGGTATTTTGTTCATTTCTGTAGGCGCAGGGCGTTGAGATCTGTCGAAGAAGGGCGGTTGCTCTTTAGAGGGTTAGCTGGTAATATATAAGAAGGGCAAATGCCTAATAACCGCATTTACCTATTTTCGCTGTTCGTTAGGTTAAGTTGGATTGTTCTAGAAAACTTTTGTGTTTCAATGCCTCTAACCTCACCCCAATGTAGTGTTAACGCTGTAGAAATTGAATAGTCATGACTGCATTTAAGTAACACTGCTTAAATACCCATAGTACGATACCATTATAGCCCAAAAAACTTAACGGTACTGAGTAGACGATCTTAACCTAGTGAATATTATTGCAGTGCTGTTAACCTTTGGAAAAGAGAAAATGACGCACCTGGTGAAATCTGTGCAAATATTAAGGATGTTTGTAATGAAGACGCAGGCAAAACCAATATTACTGTGCAGTTTATGCGTGAGGAGTGGTCACGTCACCAAACTGTCTTTTAACTCCTGTTCTTCAGGAGTTCTTGTGAAGACCACAAGTAAATATAAATTATTCTCAACTTCAACTGTAAAGAGATTGTCTTTGGAAACTCGGACCAAAAAGAAAATTGTGCTTAGCGTGCCAGAGGCAAGAAGACTGTTGTCCTTAGCGAAACCGGAGAAATGGAATTTGCTCGGTAAGCTACTTAAGAAGCAAAATATCTATGATGTACTGTTTACAGAAACAAATGTTAAAAAATATGGAATCAGAGCCACTATAAATATTTTATCTTAATTTCTCGGAAATATGTTTTGAGAATTCGTTACCAACAGTAGGTTTTTCATATTTGTATGGAATAAATTACTAGCTGTAAGAAGGGTCTTTGAAATAGAATTTGATGTACCAAAACAGTATGAGGCTTGAATATGATAAGTTTCATCCATTTTTGTGAGATTGGATGCTGTGTTGTAGGTGCAGTATGCCTGCTGTTGGTATCAAGCTCCGTGACAATGGCTGTTCCATTCTGTCTTGGACGTGTGATTGATATCATCTATACAGCTGACCCTCTTAAGATGCGGGAGAACCTTACCACATTGAGTGTGGTCCTACTGGGAGTGTTTCTTGTGGGTGGACTCTGCAACTTTGGACGTGTTTACCTCATGTCTGTTTCAGGTAGAGAGCAAGTCATTAGTCTGCTTGAGGTATAAAATATGACTTTTCTCAAAGTGACAGTTATGCTAGGAAGGACATGGTCATGATTTATTGTAGCTGATGATAGGCATATTGTCTTGACAGGCCAGCGCATAGTGCAAACACTGCGGCAGACAGTATTTGGTGCCATTGTGAAGCAGGAAATTGCGTTCTTTGACAAGAACAAGACGGGTGAGCTGGTCAACAGGTTGTCAGCTGACACGACACTTGTTAGTCAGTCTGTGACAATGAACATTTCAGATGGCCTGCGTTCCACCGTTATGGTTGTGGCCGGAGTCTCCATGATGGTGAGTGGAATAGAGCTTGTCTGCATGTATGGGTGTCTTTATCAACTTTATAGAGAAAGACACAATTTTAAAGACACCTTAACAGAGTTCAGTTACAGTAGGGTCCTGATTGTTGAAGATAAATGAGACCAAAAGATGGTTGGCTGATCAAAATGCTGGATAATACAGAAGGCTGTTGAAAAAGAGAAGGATAAACACCAACTCAACATATCACTCAATTGCTTATTGAAGTTGTTTCCTGTCACCTCATATCATTTCTTCTCTTCTCTTTGCTGTCTGTTGCTTAGTCAGCTGCTCTACTATGGGTGATAGATGGCAGTACCCTTAATATGCATCCACCTGACCCTGTTCCAGCAACATTTGTAAACATACTGCCTCTCGCACTGCTGCTTGATTGGCCAGTTAACCTTTCCAGAGGGCCAGATCACCAGTTATTCCGTCCTTATACATTCATGTTTCCTCCTGTTTGTGGCATTCTTTTTGGACATTTCAACCACTGAAGATGAGGAAATTATGTTGCCTCAGAAAGTCAGGAGCCTTTCACCCAGTGATGCAGTGTTATATTCCAAAAGAATGGAACTGTCATATACACCACTGTGAGAACCATATAAACTGAAAGGTCTCCCAAAAGATCCATTTATTTAGTGTTCAGTTACAGGATGACTGGTGAATAATGGATTGTAGGAAATGTGGAAAAAAACCTCTGTGGCCTAATTTGAAGTGCTGTTGTAGCATTAGCCTGGAGGGAATAGGAAATATCATTAGAAGTCTTACTCAACCTGACCTTTGACCAGACTCAGATTGGACCCAGAACCCTCTAAATAGAAGGCAGGTGTGTGCTTCTTACTGGAGTGCAACATTATTGAAACATCATGTTAGGATATTCATTCTGAAGAGTAAAATTTACTGAATGGGTCAGGATTAGGCACAGTGGTGATGAATATCAAGTACAGTACATTGAGGGACCACTGACCATGGTGATAGGTAACTCTGCAGTTCACAGCATTTCCATTTTAGTTGATATAAGTATTACAGCAACAGCAATTTGGATATGGCATGAGTCAGGTACCAAGCACTTCAGATTTTCTCTATATTTGGATTCCAGAAAGCTCACCAAATTCTGTTTGTATATTCAGTTTCTTTAATATTACCATTAAGGCAGCTGGTTTTATAGAAAGGCACAGAAGTTGTCATCAAAGGGGGCTGAATAAATTATGTCCTTAGAAACAAGTGTAGCTGTAAGCAAGATGTATGGTAAATGTAAAGGAAAAATATTTCAAGACAAAATGGATACCCACAGGCTTATTATTTAATGTTAACTCTATGAAGCAATCCTCATACTGGCCTATTGTAGACCCAGAGGGTTCCAGGAGGCTGAGGGTCCCAGATTGGTAGACAGGCCCTACACACTGGCTGCCTTTACACACACACACACACACACACACCCAACGAAATATTCCTGATAGGAATTATTAATTTCTGTCAGAGACTGAGTCAATCCCATGCAGGAAGATTATGTCAGTGAAAAATTCCTATAACACCATTGGGAATCAGACCCATGACCTGGCTTGTAGCGCAGTACTGCAGGCAAATTCGCCACCATGTTCCCTGTTAATGCTATGATCTATTTCAAATTTAATTTACAATTAAAATTTAAAAATAATAAAAATTACTCTTCTGTAATTGTAAATTTCCATACAGGTTTATTCTCAATAATACATTTAACTTCCATGTGATAAGTGGGTCCCTGTCACCATGGCGTGGCACGTCCTCAGGTTGTGGATGGAGGAACGGCCTCCAATATGGAGAGTAGCTGCAAATATATTGAATAAGCAGTCGCGGACAACCGACAAGGGGTGGTGCTCCGGCTTGGGGGTTGGGCGAGGTGCTAACAACTCCTCCCTGTTAATATGTATTTTGTTACGAAACATTCACAGACAAAGCCTCGGGCCTGGACTGATACTTTGGTACGACATAAGCAACGAAAGAGGAACATGAGTTTTGGTACTTGGAATATAGGAGCCTGTATAGGGCAGGTTCATTTACAGCAGCAGCCAGGGAATTGGCTAGATATAAACTAGATTTAGTGGGTGTGCACGTGGTTAGGTGGGCCAGAGAGGGCACAGCAAGAGATTGGGATTATAATTTTTTCTATGGAAAATTAAATGAGAATCATCAGTTGGGAACACGATTCTTTGTACACCACAGAATAGTATCGGCAGTTAAGAGAGTAGAGTTTGTTAGTGATGGGGTGTCATATATAGTTCTGAGAGGTCACTGGTGTAATATCATTGTTCTAAATATGCATGCACCAAGTGAGGAGCAAAGTGATGTTTCAAAAGACAGTTTTTATGAGTTATTAGAGCCGGTTTTTTATCATTTTCCTAAGTACAGTATGGAAATTCTATTAGGAGATTTTAATGCAAAAGTGGGGAGAGAGAATATTTTCAAACCGACAGTTGGTAATGAGAGTTTACATCAGGATAGTAATGATAATGGTGCTAGAACAGTCAGCTTTACCACATCAAAAAATTTAGTTGTTAAGAGCACGATATCCCCACACTGAAATATTCATAAGTACACCTGGACCTCACCTGATGGGAAGACTCATAACCAGGTTGATCACATATTAATAGACAGGAGATGGCATTTGAGCATATTAGATGTACGGATTTTCAGGGGAGCTGATTGTGATATTGATCACTGTCTGGTGGTTGCAAAAGTTAGGGAAAGATAGGCATTAAGTAAATAAGCAGCATAGAGGTTGACTGGGAAAGATCTAACCTGAGGAAGCTAAATGAGCTGGAGGTTAGGAAACATTATCAGATTGAGATTACAAACAAGTTTGCAGCTTTGGAGAACTTATGTGATAACGAGGACATAAATAGGGCATGGGAGAACATTAAAGAGAACATCAAAACCTCAGCTAAAGAGAGTCTAGGTCTGCAAGAATTGAAGTGGCATAAACCCTGGTTTGATGAAGAATGTTTAGGTTTTTTAGATCAAAGGAAGCAGGCTAAAACGCAGTGGATACATGACCCAAGCCAAAGCAATATAGATAATCTGAACAATGTAAGACATGATGCTAGTAGACATTTCAGGAACAAAAAGGATGCATATCTGAAAGCTAAAATTGAGGAAATTAAAACTAACAGTAAGATCAAAAATAGCATGGATAGGGGCATCAATGACTTAAGAAGGATTACCAGCCTAGAACTAATATAGTGAAGTATGACAAAGGTGATTTGGTTGCAGACTCCCACAGTATTTTGGCGTGGTGGAGGAACTATTTCTCCCAAATATTGAATGTACATGGGGTTAATGATGTTAGGCAGACAGAAATACACACAGCAGAAGCACTAATACCTGAGCCAAGTGCCTCTGAGGTTTAGTTGGCTATTGAAAAGCTAAAAGTCACAAATCACCAGGTATTGATCAAATACCAGCAGAACTGATTAAAGCAAGGGGTAAGACAATTTACTGTGAGATTCATAAACTTATTATTTCTATTTGGAATAAGGAGGAATTGCCTGAGAAGTGGGAGGAGTCGATCGTAGTACCTATCTATAAGAAGAGTGATAAGACAGATTGTAGTAATTATAGGGACATACCACTTTTGCCAACTACATACAAAATTTTATCCAACATCCTGCTGTCAAGGTTAACTCCATATGCAGAGGAAATTATTGGGGATTATCAGAGTGGATTTCGACGCAGCAGGTCAACTACTGATCATATATTCTGCTTTCATCAATACTTGAGAAAAAATGGGAATACAGTGAAGCAGTGTATCATCCCTTTATAGACATCAAGAAAGCTTATGATTCAGTTAGGAAGGGGGTCTTATATAATATTCTCATTGAGTTTGGTATCCCCATGAAACTGGTAAGGCTAAAAAAATGTGTCTCACTGAAACATATACCAGAGTCTGGGCAGGCAAGAGTTTGTCTGACATGTATCCTATTAGGAATGGTTTGAAACCAGGAGATGCTCTTTCGCCATTACTTTTCAACTTTGCTTTAGAGTGCGCCATTAGGAGGGTTCAGGTAAACCAGGATGGGTTGAAATTAATGGTACACACTAGCTTCTGGTTTATGCTGATGATATTAATATATTAGGAGGAAGTGTACTTACTGTAAAGGAAGATGCAGGAGCTTTGATAGTGGCTAGTAAGGAGATTGGACTAGAAGTAAATGTGGATAAAACTAAGTACATGGTCATGTATTGAAATCAGAATGCAGGACAAAGTCACAGTATGAAAATTGATAATAGTTTCTTTGAAAGGGTGGAAAGAGTTCAGATATTTGGGAATAACTTTAACAAATTAAAATTCTATTCAGGAAGAAATTAAGAGCAGACTGAAGTCAGGGAATGCTTGCTATCATTCATTGTAGAATCTTTTGTCTTCCAGTTTGCTATCCAAAAATTTAAAGATTAAGATATACAGAACTGTAATTTTACCAGTTGTTTTATATGGGTGTAAAACTTGGGTCACTGACATTGAAGAACATAGGCTGAGGGTGTTTGAGAACATGGTGTTGAGGAGAATATTTGGGCCTAAGAGGGATGAGGTTCCAGGGGAGTGGAGGACACTAGATAATGAGGAACTTAATGATCTGTACTGCTCACCCAATATTGTGCAAGTGATAAAATCAAGAAGAATGCGATGGGCGGGGCATGTGGCACGTATGGGGGAGGGGAGAGGCATGTACAGGGTTTTGGTGGGGAAATCTGAGGGAAAGAGACCACTGGGGAGACCCAGGCGCAGATGGGAGGATAATATTAAGATGGATCTTTAGGAAGTGGGATGTGGGGGTATGGAGTGGATCGAGCTGGCTCAGGATAGGGACAGCTGGCAGGCACTTGTGAATGCGATAATGAACCTTTGGGTTCCATAAAATGCGGGGAATTTCTTGCCTAGCTGCAAACCGGTTAGCTTCTCAAGCAGACTGGAATAAGTAATAAGTAAGTAATACATTTAACTTAAAATTAAAATTTAGGGAGAACAAAATTATCATAAGAAGAGGACCGCCAACTGGAATATGTGTCACTTGTCTCTTGCTTACACCACTTAATTGGTGCCTAATTGATGCCACTTTTTCAGGCATTTGAAATCGCTTTATTCTTGATCCATTCCATTCAAATGCACTAATAATTTTGGTTCTGTTTTTCCAAATCGTCTGGATCATAGAATTTATAAGACCAAATTCGGAACCCTTGTAAACTTTCTTTTTTTGCTTTCTAATTGACATATTTCACTTTAACTTTTTCTTCAGTGCTCAGAACCTTCCTTTTATTTGTAACTGCAGCCATGTTATCGCTTTATCAGTTTTCTGTTAACTGCAGGAGAAGCAATGTAGGAGGCAACTTCAAACACAAAATGAATTTCCATTACTATTGTCATTGTACAGGTCAGGAATTAATGTAGCTCTCTGAAAGCATAGAGGAACGATGAGGAGATGGTTAAGTCTCAAAATAGCCTACTTCTTGGAAAATTATGTTGGAAACAATGATTGCCAATGTTGTTATATCCGCGATAGATGTTCTTATGTATGTTGTATTAAGCAAGGCAGAAAAATGCATGCCTTATCCCCGTAAGGCATGCGTATAATGCGAATGTATAATGTTGCATCCAAAGTGTTGCACTAGCAACAGTTGTTAAAACTGAGTTCAACTGTATTATTTTGTAGACTTTATGATAATGAATTTTGCCAACAGACAAATCTCTGGACAGGACCCAAGCCCAGATCTAAGATATATATCACACACTAGCTTTTGCTCATGTGGCACTTTCAGGTCTCAATACGTGTACTTGAAATCTATTTATGAAGTCTGTAGTGCTGTGATCTGTATATCATTCATCCCAGAAGAGAAATAAACCAGTATAGAATGTGTTTTGTTGTGCCCTGGGTGAAATCATGGTCTCTTGCGGTTTCTTATGTTTGTATTCAATTCTTTTTTTCAGTTCTATATGTCCCCACAGCTGGCTCTAGTTGGTCTTGCCATAGTGCCACCTGTTGCAGGAATGGCTGTAATTTATGGGAGGTTTGTTCGGAAGATTACAAAGTCAGTTCAGGTATGATACATGAAGTTTTGCCAGTTTGTCAGAAATGTACCTATTGTAAGCTTCATTCCTGTGTCATTTTTTGTTCAGGACTCACTTGCTGCTGCAATGCAAGTTGCTGAGGAGAGAATTGCCAACATACGATTATTAAAGTCATTCAGTCAGGAGAGCAGAGAGTGTGATACGTATAATAAAAAGCTCCAGCATGTCCTACAGCTGGCCTACAAGGAGTCATGGGCAAGGGGCATCTTCTTTGGTCTGGTGGGTACAGCATCTTGATCACTTTAGCCATTTCTCTGATTTGACCATTTGGGTATACATGCTGTTATAAGTATAGGTATTACCCATCTGAACAATGAATAAATTTCTTGAGACTGTTGGTTTTTCTTTTGCCAGTACTTGGCCTCTTGAGGGGTGAGAAGAAGGTAAGGAGGAACTGCATGTACATTCTGATTTATTTCATTGGAATAAGCCAAAAAATTCTAAGTCCAGGGCCTGTAGGTTCCCTGCTGATGATGCACCTTATGTTCACCTGAGCAACAGATTCAGTGTACCTGAAGATGTGAAGGTGATCAGCAAACACGGGTTTTTTTTAAGCATGTGGAAAACAAAGTAAAACCACTTGTAGGGAAGACAAAAAGTCAGAAAAGAAAGATTTTATTGCTTGGAAGTAGTTATCCAAGAACACCTGGGCAGTGAATATGTAGAGTGCACCTCTTGATAATGTGGTTGAGGGCCTGGGGAAGGTTGGTGATCACTTTACGAAGTGAGATTGTGTTGTTATAGTGAGAGGGCCAGGAAACAGAATGGATTGAAATCACCATTACTCATTCAAAAAGGACACAAACGTCACTGTAGTGAGGATAAGTAACACAAGTGTGTGATTTGTAAAACTCTTTAAGAGACATGATGAGTTATGGATGCAGAGGAAGGTTATGAGTTTGAATTTCAGTTGCAGTCAAGCCCTGTTGGGCTTGGCAATTCCCACATTGGTATTATTGGCACTACATCTATTGTGAAGGAAGAATTCATGACCTATGACCTGCATCTAAATTTATGAGGCAAGACTTCTTCTTGCTAAGCGTCTGGGTGATAATCAGATGTTAGGTATCAGCAATATTCCTTGTATCACCATCGCAAGAACAAAGACCAGTTGATGTTAGTGCTCTTTCCTATAAATTGACATTGTTAAATACGTGAAGAGTATATACAGACGAAGCAAAATAAAGTACAAGAGAATAACTAAAGAATATATATAATAAACTATTGGTTGTAGCAGCATGATCAGTTACATTTGAATTAATGCAGTAGAATTCATTGAATCTGGCAACTGATAACCTGGCTTCCTGATAGTTTAGCATTTGAGGAATATAGTCCAAAAACCCTAAGTTCTGCTGTTCATAACTTCTGGTGCACATAGTGATTTCCATGATTTTATCTTGGGTTTTTTGGATCTTATTCAGCCTATTGAACTATTATAATTGCTTAAAAAAATGCAAAGATGAGTAAACAAGGTACTCCTGGAGCGAGGAAACACATAGTTTTACAAACCATTGAGATATTTAGGAAGCATGAAAGTGGTGAAATCCCATGAGATATTATGGCTTCATACAACATTGGATCACCAACCATCTATGATATAAAGAAACAGAAGGACAACTTACATTTAAGTGGAAGTATGAAGGACTTTTCAAGTAACAGACACAGAAATAGCCTAAATAAGCACAGTTCTACAAGGTTTTTGTAAGCAGTTTACAATGCTTTCTGACTGAAACACATGACTGAGCTGATGGTAACTGAAAATGCTGAGCCTTTTATAACAAAATAAAAATAACAGACCGGTGCATATTCTGTGAGGGCTGGCTGTGGGATTTTAAATAACCAGCAACTGAAGGAGATGCCCAAATGGAGTACTCCTCTGATTAGTTGTGCATCAAAGTATAGGAGCAGAAAAAAATTACCTGTATGTCCCTGGTGAGGACAGGTACTTTCTGGAATACTTGATAATCTGACACCCGACCAGGATGTCACATTAAAGAAATTCTTCCATACATGTATCTGTGATTCAGATGCATGGATGCTTTGTTTAGTTATCTAGGAGACCAGTGCTGAATGTTCAGGAAAAAACTGGGGAAATATACCCATAGCATAACACCTGTGGGGCATTATGTCTACATTGTTTTATCTTGCAAACTGAGAAACTTAAGGAAAAAGTATGTTTCATATAAGTTGTGTTTTTTATTTTGTTTTATTAACTTTTTTTGAACCATTTTTTACTGTGATATGTATTTAGCATGCTGGTATGTTTGTAGGTCTCCATGTCAAGCGTGTATTATTTTTGTCTGATTTATATCTAAACTGGAATATGTCAGATTTTAATAAAACTCCTTAAATCAAACATTTGTAAATCACTGTTCATTGGTTCTCAATCTAGGAAGTGTGTCATCCCCATTGTGTGTGTGAAACTAGGAGAAGGTATGTAGTCAAACACAGCTTAATCACTGAGGTGTATTTAATGACTGTGATGGAAACAACTACATGTTTCGGCCCGTGTTGGCCATCATCAGGTTGTCTAGGGAACTTAAGGGCTAGCTATATGTATTATGTTTCATAGTGTTTTACCTGACCCCTGTTTTGATTCGGTTTGTCAAACTATGCGTATGTAGAGATCTCTACACCACACGCGCGCGCATGCATATAGCTAGCCCTTAAGTTCCCTAGACAACCTGATGATGGCCAACACGGGCCGAAACATGTAGTTGTTCCCATCACACTCATTAAATACACCTCAGTGATTAAGTTGTGTTTGACTACATACCTTCTCCTATTGGTTCTCAAGTTACTACATGTGGACAGAGAGACAAGCAAAGGCTAATTGATGCATTTTGCAACTTTTGTATGCCTTTTTTTCCACATAATTCTCATAATAAACCATGATTATTTGTGTAAACAGGTGTACCAGTTCAGTCTTTGTAGTAGACAACACTTCTCATTCCTGTGAGGCAGAAACTACATGTTTTAAGTATTACTGGGATGCTTTTCAGACTTAAAAAGTTAAGTGCTGCTTGGTGTGTTTCTGACACACCAGTTATTAATGTAACAGAATGAAGTATACTGCCACTAATGTTAGTGCTTAATGCAGTCAGGATTCAGTGGCAATGTCATTGTGCTGTCAGTGCTGTATTATGGGGGCGTCATGGTCAGCGAGAATACCCTCACAGTTGGGAACCTGTCAGCCTTCTTGCTGTATGCAGGCTACATTGGTGTATCCATTGGTGGACTGAGCAGCTTCTACTCTGAAATGAACCGTGGCCTGGGGGCAAGCACAAGATTGTGGGAGCTGGTAGACAGAGTGCCAACAATTCCTGTGTCAGGTAACATTTGTCTGTTATGTGAAACTTACTGTCCATATCCTAAATGGACTTACAAGACATTTGTGTCACATGCTTTGCAGGTGGTCTAGTGCCTACAAAGGAACCTGCAGGTCAAATCACATTCCAGGATGTATCATTCACATACCCATCACGGCCTGACACACGAGTTATCCACAATTTGACCTTGGACATCCCAGAGGCATCCATCACAGCTGTGGTTGGTGCCAGTGGTTCAGGCAAGAGCACACTGGCAGCACTGCTTCTGCGGCTTTATGACCCTGACAGTGGGACTGTACTGGTGGATGGGCAACCTGTGGGACAGCTGGACCCACGCTGGCTGCGAAGCCACATTGGCTCTGTCAGTCAGGTTTGTGAACCCAGACATTGTGACTGTCTGGCTTGACAACCAGCAGCAAAGGGGAACCAGCACTGCCTGTCAAGGCACATCAACCCTGTCAGATTTATGTGACCTAGGCGGAAGGCCAGTAGGGTAGTAGAACCCGCATTGGTTGTGAAGTCACATCAAGTTACTGTAACAGTCCATTTACCCTGTATTAAATGTAATTATGGTGCTTTCTGTCACAGGAACCAGTCTTATTCTCATGTTCTATCCGTGAAAATATCTTATATGGAGCAATGAATCCCTCGGAAGTAACAGAAGACCAGCTGGTAGCTGTTGCTAAGGAAGCAAATGCCTACAACTTCATCACCAAGAATTTACCTGATGGATTTGACACATTGGTTGGAGAGAGGGGTGTCATGTTGTCTGGAGGACAAAAGCAGAGAGTGGCCATTGCCAGGGCCCTTATCAAAGTTAGTACATATTAGACTTAACATGATGTGGGTGCAGGTGTATATGTTGTTAACATCACTATAATGACCATGGTTTTTTTGAAAGTGGTGTGCAGCTTGTAACACTTGACATATCATTTCCATAATTTCCTAAATCACCTTTCTAGTTTTTGATTTGCAAGCCTTGCAAGGGTACTCAGTTAAAGTATGCCTGTATTTGAGGCACAGTATTATGAAGCCATACAAAAATTGTGAAGGTAAAGCTCCATAAACCATTGCTCTTCACTTTCATGCGCTAGTTTGATATGTGTAGTGGGTCCCTGTCACCACGGCATGGCGCGTCCTCAGGTTGCGGATAGAGGAATAGCCTCCTTTGTGGAGGGTAGCTGCGAATAAATTGAATAAGCAGTCGTGGACAGCCGACAAGGGGTGGTCCTCCAGCTTGGGGGTTGGGTGAGGTGCTAACAACCCCTCCCTGTAAAACATTCATGTTAAGAAATACTTGCAGGCATGATGCTTCCTCTGGAGATAAAACAATCCGGAGGTAAACTACTCCCCCACTCG